>Ga0265292_1000957_pt1 | contig 29852 bp, 26 predicted proteins | sample Munlanlewell296A_FD_189080 | JGI IMG/M metagenome (GOLD analysis project Ga0265292, IMG submission 189080) | Leachate microbial communities from a municipal landfill in Southern Ontario, Canada - Leachate well 296A | ecosystem: Engineered > Solid waste > Landfill > Unclassified | place: Canada... | reverse complement strand
AATTAATGATTCGACACCTCCCAGGCTTTCTGCAAGAGATATGATCTTTAATTTCTTAAAGAATGAGTTTGCGACTTTTTTATCACCCTGCCCCAATTTAAAAGAAATCATTCCGCCAAAACCGGTCATTTGTTGCCTGGCAAGATTATGAAAAGGATTAGATGGTAATCCTGGGTAATAAACCTGATTTATTTTCGGATGACTTTCAAGAAAAGCAGCAATCAGGAGAGCGTTTTCTTCATGCTTTTTCATCCTGACCGAAAGGGTTTTTATTCCCCTGAGCATCAACCAACAGTCAAATGCACCGGGAACAGCTCCGATTGCATTTTGCAGGAATTTGATTTTAGTATACCATTCTTCGTCGTTAACTATTATCGCGCCCCCTATCAAATCGGAATGTCCTCCAATGTATTTTGTGGTACTGTGAACAACAAGGTCTGCTCCCAGAAGCAACGGTTGTTGAAAAAAGGGTGACGCAAAGGTATTATCAACAACAACTTTAATGTTATTCCTGTGTGTAATAGCTGATACCCCAGAAATATCAATAATTCTTAATAATGGATTGGTTGGGGATTCAATCCAAAATAGTTTAGTTTCCGGTTTTACTGCTTTCTCAAAATCGCCGGTATTACCGCTCACATAGGTGAATTGGAGGCCATAAGGTTTAAAAACCTGCTCAAATAACCTGTAAGTACCTCCATACATGTCTTCGGCAGCAATAACATGGTCTCCTGGCTTTAGAGTTGAAAGAACGGCATGTTCGGCAGCTAATCCCGATGAGAATGTCAGAGCAAAGCTGCCATTTTCAATGGCCGCAAGACATTCCTCCAGAGCTTGCCGTGTAGGATTTCCGGATCGTGAATATTCGAACCCCTTGTGTACATTTGTTTCATCCTGCTTATAGGTCGAAGTCTGATAAATAGGTACAACAACGGCGCCGGTTGCTTTGTCGGGCTCCTGGCCTGCATGAATCGCTTTTGTCGTAAATTTCATTATTGGTTAATGTTTTTTTTGCTTAAGTAGTTTATCAAATCAATTTTTGTTATTAATCCCAGAAAAGTACCGTTCTTATCTTCAACAATTGCAACCAGCCCTGCATTCAGAACTTTGATAAGCGGATCAAGAGTTTCCGAAGATTTTATTATTATCAAATCTTTCGTCATTATTTCTTCGATCTTATTACCCATATTTTGACACTTTGAATACAATGCCAACAGCAAATCAGATTCGTCTACTATACCAACAACTTTGTTGCCCTCCAATACCGGTATTTGGGAAATGTCATATAATTTCATCCGGCAATATGCTGTATTCAGCGTATCCCGGGGGCTGACAAAAATTGTTGCATTGTCTTCAAACCGTCGGGATATAATATCCCTAAGGTCTCCATAAGTCTTTCTTTTGTATAAACCCTGGTCAAGTAACCAGTAATCATTATACATTTTTGAAAGATATTTATTGCCGCTGTCACAAACAAATGTAACCACTTTTTTAGGTGTAGTTTGTTCCCGGCAATATTTCAATGCAGCACAAATTAGCGTACCCGAAGAAGAACCTGCAAGAATACCCTCTTTTATTAACAAATTTTTTACAGTATCAAAACTCTCTTTGTCACTAATGGTATATGCTTTCTTAGTCTGAGAAAAATCAGCAATAGGGGGGATAAAATCTTCTCCTATGCCTTCAACTAACCACGAACCTGCTTCAGATTTAATTTTACCGGTATTGACATATTCTGCAAGGATAGAACCTTCGGGATCAGCCAAAATTATTTCAGGCTTTGCTGACACCTTGTTAAAAAAGTGTGTCAACCCGGTAATTGTTCCTGATGAGCCTACACCGACAACAATTGCATCCACATCATGATCCATTTGTTCCCAAATTTCCGGACCAGTAGTTGTTTGGTGTGCCAATGGATTATCAGGGTTTTCAAATTGATTCACATAATACGCACCAGTCTCCTTTGCAATACGAACTGCCAGATCCTGGTAATATTCGGGATGTCCTTTACCTACATCAGAACGTGTGATGATAATTTCAGCACCCAACGCCCTTAAATGGTTAATTTTTTCCTGGCTCATTTTATCCGGGATAACAAGTTTTATCTTGTACCCCTTTATTCGGGCAACTAACGCCAGGCCAATGCCTGTATTGCCAGCTGTCGCTTCAATAATGGTATCTCCGGATTTTAATTTTCCTTTTTCTTCGGCTGCATTTATCATTGATAAACCTATCCTGTCTTTTATTGAACCACCAGGATTTTGATTTTCTAACTTCACAAACAAGCGGCACAGACCGGTATCCATTTTTGTCAGTTCAACGATTGGAGTGTTGCCGATTGTATCCAATATATTGCCGTATGTCATATTTTATCAATTCTAAGTTCAACAAATAAGTGCAAAAAAGTGTTCAATAGCAGATACTTCGCACAAATGAGTAAAGCCGGGGCACGATGAAAATTTTTTTCTGCCGTGCCCAAAGCGTGTTTTGCTTTACTTTACCGCATTCCTTAATGCCTGGTCGATGTCTTCTTTAATATCCTCCACATCTTCCAGCCCGATAGAAAGACGGATATAATCCTCGGTTACGCCGGTTTCCTCTTGTTCTTCCCTGGTTAATTGCTGATGGGTCGTCGATGCAGGATGAATAACAAGGCTTTTTGCGTCCCCGATATTTGCAAGGTGAGACAGGAGCTTTACAGAATTTATAAATTTCTTGCCGGCTTCCATCCCGCCTTTTATCCCGAATCCCAGGATTGCTCCAAATTTACCTTGCAGATATTTTTGAGCTAATTTATTACTTGGATGATCTTCTAATCCCGGATAATTTACCCAATTTACTGCTGAATGTTTTTTCAGCCATCGGGCTATTTTAAGAGCGTTCTCCGAATGTCTGTTTACTCTTAAAGACAAAGTCTCTAATCCCTGAAGAAATAAGAATGAATTGAAAGGACTCAAAGCTGCACCCAGATCCCTCTGTAACTGAACTCTTACCTTAATAATAAACGCAACATTTCCCAGTCCTGGAAAATTTCCAAATACATCCCAATACTTTAATCCGTGATAACTTGGATCAGGTTCTGTAAATTCGGGGAACTTCCCGTTATCCCATCTGAATTTTCCGGAATCCACTATAACTCCGCCGATAGATGTGCCATGTCCTCCTATAAATTTAGTTGCAGATATTACAAGTATGTCCGCACCATAATCTATTGGCCTGATTAATCCAACTCCAACAGTATTGTCAACGACAAATGGAATACCCGCATCATGTGCAATTTTTGCAATAGCCTCAAAATCGGGGACATCAAGTTTTGGGTTGCCGATAGTCTCGGCATAGATTGCCCTTGTCTTGCCCGTTATTGCTTTTTTAAATTCTTCCGGTTTTGTGGAATCAACAAATTTCACAGTTCTGGCTAATTTTGGGAAAGTATAGTGGAATTGTTGATATGTTCCACCGTAGAGATTATTTGCTGAAACAATCTCATCTCCTACCTGCGTTATAGCAAGTAGTGCCAGGGTTTGTGAAGCCTGCCCCGAAGATACTCCCAGCGCACCTGTCCCGCCTTCAATGGCAGCAACCCTTTTTTCGAAAACATCATTTGTCGGATTCATTATCCGTGTATAGATATTTCCAAATTCTTTAAGAGCAAACAGATTTGCAGCATGGTCAGTGCTCTTGAATACATAGGATGTTGTCTGGTAAATGGGTACTGCCCGAGCACCAGTTGCCGGATCGGAACTTTCCTGACCTGCATGTAATTGTAGCGTTTCTAATTTAAATTTTTGTTCTGACATGATTTTAAAATTTAATAGATTAATAAAATATTGATTAATAAAAATAAATTCGACATAAGAATTTCGCTTTATATTTTACCGTATTTACCAATGACAAAGAAACTTTTATCCTAGATCTGCGCAGCTTGTCCCGGATCTTCAAATTGATACAGCACGGTTGAAAGATACCGTTCGCCTGAATCAGGAAGAATAACAATAATATTTTTATTCTTAAACTCGCTACGGTGACTTATTTCTAATGCTGCAAATGCAGCAGCGCCTGAGGATATTCCAACTAACAAGCCTTCTGTCCTGGCCAATTCACGGCTGGTTTGAATCGCTTCTTCATTTTTAACCCGGATGATCTCATCAATAACCTTAAGATTTAATATCTGAGGAATAAACCCGGCGCCAATACCCTGAATTTTATGAGGCCCTGGATTGCCACCAGACAATACGGGTGAGTCAGCAGGTTCAACTGCAACAATTTTAACAGCCGGATTGCGTTTTTTTAGTATTTCTCCAACCCCTGTTATAGTGCCACCCGTGCCAACACCGCAAACAAAAACATCAACATTTCCACCGGTGTCTTTCCATATTTCCTCTGCCGTTGTTGTTCTATGTATCTGAGGATTGGCAGGGTTATTAAATTGCTGTGGCAAAAACGAATTGGGTGTATTATGATGCAATTCTTCTGCTTTCTTAACTGCACCATTCATTCCTTCATTACCGGGTGTCAGTACCAGTTCTGCTCCCAGGGCTTTTAACAGATTCCTGCGGTCTATACTCATTGTCTCAGGCATTGTCAGGATTAATCTGTAGCCCTTTGCTCCTGCTACAAATGCTAACGCAATTCCGGTGTTACCGCTGGTTGGTTCAATTATTACTGTATCATTTTTCAATAATCCCTTCTTTTCAGCGTCCTCAATCATTGCATAACCGATGCGGTCTTTAACACTGCCCCCGGGATTAAAAAATTCAAGTTTGGCAATAATCCGCCCCAACTTTTTATTATGATGATTGAAATTAGATAACTCAAGTAAAGGAGTATTTCCAATCAGGTCTGTGAGTTTTTTTCTAATAAGTGACATATTTTCAGCCTTTAATTATATCCCAAAGCTACGTTACACAGTGCGTCCCTGAAATCCCGCAGTTAAGTTATTTAATATACCATAATTATGGTATACCGGTATTTGTCAAATATAATATCCGATATTATCAATCAATCCTTTACGGACAGCGAACATAATCAATTCAGAAACATTATTTATTTCAAGTTTCCGGAAAATATTTTTCCTGTGTGTCATCACAGTATGAAAACAATAACTCCTTTCACAAAAGTAAACCATGTTAAATGCAAATGAATTATGGATTATACCCATTCTTATAGGTATATAGAACTCTTTTGCAGGTGGTATTTTTACCCGCAAGTGAATACCATATTGATTGTACCAGATTAAAACAGATATTTATAATAAAACCAGGTTATTATGACAAAGGCCGTCAGGATTTTAAAAAACGGTGGAAAATATTATAATTTTGAAAAACATTTTCTCACTGTACTTGTTTACAGGCAGGATGAAGACTAGTGTAAAGTCAAACTTATTATGTCGCAATTATGATGATTTCGGATTTCGGATTGGTGATTTCGGATTGTTTTGTCTGGCTGTTTTGCCCGATGCAGTAAAAATTGCTGTCAGTTCATCAGCCTCCTTAAGCATATCCTGTAATTTTTCTTTTTTAAGTAGGTTGGCTTCTGCAATGAGTTCAAGCCAAAATAGAGTTTCGTCACATTCTTCTTCTACGATAGTTATTTTGGAAATGAAATCTGCATTGCTCCTGGCTCTACATGCAGCGCGATAATTTGCCGCAACTGAAGTCCCGGACCGAATTATCTGGTTTCCGATTGTTCGTCCGGCTTTTGTACTTGGAAGATCTTCTACCAACTTAATAATCATTAAAGCAAACTGCCTGGTTCTTTTTTTGAGTTCTTCTTTTGTCATTTTCTTTTATTTTAATAGTAGCTAAATCCGCAATCCGCAATAATATAACCGTTAATTTCTTCTCAAACTTTAAAGCATGATACGCTAATATTGAGTTGACATGACACTAGATTATCCATAACAAGTAATTGATAAATTTACTAAATCTTTTTATTATGAAACCAATTAAACTATTTTTCGCCATTGTATTATTGATAGCTTTTGGAGCAAACTCTTCAGCTCAGACCGGAGCAAAAACTTCTGCTCAGCAAAAGACTGAGTCTTTCAAAGTATGGGGTAATTGCGGAATGTGCAAGAACCGCATAGAAAAAGCGGCTAAAACAGAAGGTGAACAAGCGCTGCATGGGATGTAAAAACAAAAATGGTAACAGTTACATTCGATCCTTCAAAAACAAGTGTTGATGCACTCAGTAAAAAATTTGCATCTGTAGGACATGACACTGAAAAATATAAAACGGATGATAAAGTTTATGATGCTTTGCCTGGCTGCTGCAAGTATGAAAGAACCAAATAATTAAAAACTTTTATCCCGGGTCAGAAATTCAAATCTAAAACCTAGCCCGGTTTAACATAATTTATAAACCAAAGATTACACAGCTTTCATAGTACCATTATTTGTTTATGAGTGTGAAATGTCCTCCGGTTCAGGAGACAGGGAAATGTGCCTGCTGAAAAGATAATAGAAAAAACAGACAAATAAGGATTAATAACTCGACGCCAGTGAGTCGAAAGCAGAAATTGACAGATTTTTTTCCCGGAAAAAATGCTTTCCTTTGCAAAACAATTTCAACAGATATCTGTTATATTGATAATGAAAAAGGGTTTATCCATATCATTGGTGCTTTTGATGCTGACAGCCATGTTGCACTTTACTGTTGCAACACATTATTGCAGTGGGAAGGTTTTAGCTTCAAAGGTTTCACTTTCTGGCAAACTGGCCTCCTGTGGGATGGAGTGTTCTGAAAAAGATTACCATCTTCCGGAATCTCACCTGATTTCACATTGCTGTGATGATGTTGTTAATAATTATGCAATTGATAACTATTACACTCCTTCATTTTCTGTTGTTCCGGACTCCTATCAGAACAAATTTCAGATTTTCAGTGTACCCGGAGGGTTATTTGTTCTCTCTTCAGCAGTATTAAAATCATTAAACACAAGTATAAGTCCTCCCGATGAATTGATGTCCACAAGCGTGGACCTCTCCGGTATTTGTGTTTTCCGTATCTGAAAATTTCTCTTCTATGCTATTTTGCAAATGAGCTATAATCCTCATTTGTAATATCTGTTTTATTTCAATTCCACTTTTAGTATATACAATTTAAATTTCACCAATAAAATAAAAATATTATGAATAACTTTAAACCCGTTATTTTATGTCTGTCAGGAATTGCCATAATGCTTACATCGTGCAATAAAAACGAAGGATTAAATTCTGGCAATGGCCATGTGAATTACGACGCACTTTACGTTGTTAATGGGGCAGGAAACTCCATATCAGTAATTAACCTTTCCACTAATGAGGTACAGAAAACTATTGACCTTGGCGCTCTTACTCCGGTGACTGGCAACAATATAATGGGTGGCGATGGTTCCAATAATATGATGTGGCCTTATCATATATCGCTTTCTCCTGATAAAAGCAAGTTAGCAATATCTGAACCAGGTATGGATTTTAGCGGAAGTTATGATATGATGCAGGTTATTAGTACTTCCGGCAGTTCAACAGATATTCACACTCAGCATCATAACGGAACAGCTAATGTTATGCAGATGGAGGGAAAGATTCTAATCCTGGATGCAATTACAGGAGATCTGCTTAAAGAGCTCACTCTTGAAGGTATGCCTCATAATGCTATTTTTTCCACTGATGGTAAAGAAATCTGGACAGCTATCATGATGCCGGAGGGCAAAATAATTGTGTTCGATGCAGATTCCTATAATCTCTTAACTACAATCTCAGTTGGCAACATGCCCTCAGGGATTACATTTTCGGATGATGGCAAAAAAGCATTTGTAGCCAATGCGATGTCTGGTTCAGTTACCGTTATTGATGCTGTTAAAAAGCTGGTAGCTGAAACGATTTTTTCAGGACAGGAGCCGGTTGGAGTCTGGCCGGGGATGAATAGTATGATGTATGTTGATAATGAAAAAGATCAAACCATAAGCGTTATTAACACGATGAACAATATGATGACCGATTCAATAAAGACGGGATTTACTCCAGGAATGGTTATCAGAAATACAATTATGAACCAGATGTGGGTATCAGATCCTGCCGCTGCTAAAATTCATTTTTGGACACAAACTGTAACCGGTTTCACATATGGAGGTTCTGTTTCTGTTGGAAAAGGAGCTGGTGCTATAATATTTTCACAAACCGGCAACACAGGCTATGTGACAAACCAGGAGGAAAACACTGTTTCGGTTATTGATTTGACCGGATTGAAGGAGTTACTTAAGATCCCTGTTGGTAAAAAACCTAATAGCTTAATTATCAGGTATAAATAACCGTTTTATTATTCAAGAAATTCATTTGAAGTTTTTTAAGTATTAATGAATCATTTAATAAAGATCAATATGAAAACGTTTAAAAAGAAACTGTTAACAATAGTAATAACTCTGGCGTTCGGCATTCCTGTTTTTTGTTTCGGACAAGCCGGTTCAGAATTAAACAGGCCTGAAATCGGATTCATGGCAGATTCGTTGCGTAATGATACAATTACTGTCTACATCTGTCCGATGCATCCCGAAATCCAGTCAGACAAGCCTGTTAATTGCCCAAAATGCGGAATGAAGCTTGTTATAAAAACCTCTGCTGTCAACAGTAACAATGACGGACAAAACAAAATGGATATGATGTGCATGCCGATGGGCGATATGAATCATACAAAAGAAAAAACGCACCCAAACAAAATGATAATAGTAATGGGGACAATGATGGGAGCCATGATGGTAGCGATGTTAGTTCTTCTGAAAGGTCATTGATTCAAAAATAGAAAATATCAAAAATAGCTCAATATTCAGCAGGATGCCGCTAAGCAACATTTCTTATGCAATTACTAATTCAGAAATATTCTCTTTATTTATTAACAATTAAAATTTTTACAACAATGAAAACAGTAAAACTTTTTCTTACCGCTATTGTTGCAGGTGTGTTAGGGATAACAGCATCTGCGCAGACTCATGATCATATGAATATGAACATGCCATCCACCAAAACAGAAACCTTCAAAGTATGGGGTAATTGCGACTTATGTAAAGCCCGTATAGAAAAGACAGTTAAGACAGAGGGTGCTACCAGCGCCGATTGGAACGTAAAGACCAAAATGCTTACCGTGACTTTCGATCCGGCCAAAACCAGTGTTGATGCATTTGGCAAAAAACTGGTAGCTGTAGGACATGATACCGAGAAGTTTAAAGCAGATGATAAAGCTTATAATGCTTTACCAGGCTGCTGCAAGTATCCAAGAGTTAAGCAGGAATAAATTAAAAACAGAATAAAATGAAAAACTTAAAACCTGTTGATGTAAAGAAGGTAAAATAAGCCGCTCAAAAGGTTCAGAAATCCTTTCCAAAAGTCGATCTGAGTAAGTTAAAGAGATTTTTCATGGATGCAAAAAGCAAAATATTAATTAGGCGTCTTAAGGACAATCCTATTCTTATTCATACAACGATTGGTATTGTGGCAGGGTATTTCCTGCTGCACCCCATTACAATGGTTATCTATTGGTTCGAAATCAGCAATACCAGGGTTACATTTAATGGTATCCTGGAAGCATTCATCGAAAGGTTTATGCACGCATTTTATGTGCACATGATGCCCATGTCGCTGGTTTTTATTGTTATAGGCGGACTTTCTGGCCTGGGATCAGGGCTTTATTTCAGAAAAATTCGAAACCAGAAAGAAGAACTCAGAATTCTAAATGAAAAAAAAGATCATTATCTGTCCATTATAAGCTCCGATCTTGAAACAGCATCAGATTACATAGAATCTCTTTTACCTGAAGAGATTTACACCAATGATCTTCAGATAAACTGGAAAATAGTACCTTCTGCTCAACTGGGTGGTGATAGTTTTGGATATCATTGGATTGATAATGACCATCTTGCTATATATATTCTTGATGTTGCCGGACATGGAGTGAGTGCAGCCCTGCTCTCTGTATCTGTGTTAAATACGTTAAAATTTCAATCATTAGTTAATATTAACTTCAGGTATCCTGACCAGGTACTGGAAGGATTAAATAATGTTTTTCAGATGACTGATCATTATTCAATGTTTATAACCATGTGGTATTGTGTCTATTGCAGGTCAAAGCAAGAGATAAGATGTGGAGGTGCAGGTCATCCTCCTTTTTTAATCTTTAAACCAGATGGTAAACTCTACCGGATCCCTTCACAAAACACCATGGTTGGAGCTGAAGCAGACTATCGTTTCCATTATGAAACCATCCAAATTATGGAAAATTCGATACTTTATCTATATACTGACGGTGTATTCGAAATAAAACTCCCTAATGGTATGTGGCTGGAAATTGAAGACCTTGAAAATTTCTTGTCTGAAAATCTGAAAAAACACACAGATGAATTAGATGTTTTATATAATCATATAGTTGACTTGAATGCCGGGAATACACTGGATGATGACTTTACCATAATTAAGATTCATCTCAGGTAGCTTATAATAAAATATGACTATCGGTCCGGTGGTACGCGACAGCGTTCAGTATAAAGGTAAGAAAAAGCTGGTGTCCGGTATGTTATGAAGATAATTTGAAAACGAAAAAAAATTAATTATGAAAACGAAAATTGAAAGAAAAATGTTTAAAATTAGCGGGGTAGTGCTAATGCTCATGCTTTTAAGCCAATGCTCAGTCATAAAATCAGGATATAATGGCGTGTTAAACAGGTCATTAGGAAAAGGAGTGAAAGTTGATAAAGTCTATGAAAATGGCTTTGCCTGGCGTGCACCCTGGAACAAGATATTCAAATTCAATGTTCAGTATAAGAGTTACCAGGAAAAGATCGATATTCTTACATCGGATGAATTGCATACAACTATTGCCGTATCGGCAATTCTTCATCCCAAGCCTGAAGAACTTCCCAAACTTTTGCTGGAAGTTGGATTAGATTATTATAACAATGTTGTAAAACCTGAGTTTTTTTCAGTTACAAGAAGTATAATGGCTCAGTTCGAATACTCATCACTTTCAGTCAAAAGTACCGAGATTGAGAAGAAAATATTCGATGAATTAAAGCTGCGGTTAGTTGGCAAACATGTTGAAGGTCCAAACTGCAACATAAAAAACTACATCAGCGCAACAGGTTGCTAAAAAATATATCTGTAAATGCATCCTGAAGTAGTTGATGAACAAGCCGGGCAAATGCCCAAAATGCTCACATTAACTTTCGATCCTGCAAAAACAAGTGTTGATTCTTTGAATAAAAACTGGTTGCTGCCGGATATTTTACTGAAAAGTACAGAGCCGATGATAAAACCTATAATGCCCTGACCGGTTGCTGCAAGTATGAAAGAAACAAATGATTAACACCCTTCAATTCTTACCGCTCCATCTATTATTAATTTCTTTATTTTTTAACTTAGCCCTATGCAATTTGACATGCATCCGTAAAATATGACAGAACTTTTCATTAAAAATATGGTTTGTAACCGCTGTATTTCTGTTGTGCGGGAAATATTTTTACAATTAAAATTAGATGTTGCTGATGTTCAGTTAGGTAAGGTAATTGTTCTGAATACGAACATTGATAAAAAAACTACCAATCTTGCATTAAAGCAACATGGTTTTGAATTGCTGGAAGATAAGTTACAGCAACTTGTAAACCGTGTTAAACTTTTTATCATTGGTTTTGTGCAAAACGAAAATAAACATTCACAAAAGTTTAAACTCTCACAATTGATAGAACGGGAAATTGGTAAAGATTATAACTATATCAGCAATGTTTTCTCTGAAATGGAAAATATAACAATAGAAAAATATTATATCCTTCAGAAAATTGAGAAAGTAAAAGAGTTATTGATCTATGGTGAACTTTCTCTGAATGAAATTGCCGACACCCTTAATTATAGCAGTGCAGCTCATTTAAGCAACCAGTTTAAAGAAGTAACAGGATTTACTTCAACACAATTCAGAAAATTGAAAAATAATAACCGCAAATGTTTAGGTAAGGTGTAAATAATGTAAAACAAATAATAAATTATGTAATAGTTAAACAATTTTTTATTATGAATTTTGTGCCATACTAATAAAAAATTAGTATTAACTAAAAACAAAAAACCATGAAAAGGTCTTCTGTACTTACAATTCTATTAGCAATAGCAGGAACATTCGTTCCGGTAATATGTTCCGGACAAATCAAACATCCGAAAGTGTTCTTTGACACCATTAAAGCAGTTCCGATGCAAAATTTACTGATTAAAAATGTCACAATTATTACCGTCAACGGAAAGAACGAAATTATCGAGAACGGCAGCATAGTTATTGAGGGCAATATGATAAAAGATATTGGACCCGCCAACGAGATTGCTAGTAAATATAGAATAGAAAATGAAATAGATGGTCAAGGAATGATAGCAATGCCAGGCCTCATCAATAATCATGTACACACCATTACATCGTTGTACAAAGGTACTATGGTAGGATTTGGTTTTGAAAAAACTGCCGGTGAGGACATGAGCCTGGCTTACCGTGCCACGCCAGAGATTATGTTGGCAGCTTCTCGTCTTGCTGCCGCAGAGATGCTTCTTTCCGGTACAACAATGGCAAATGTAGCGACTGATGCGATAACATTCGAAGTCAGCAGTCAGACGGCTGAAGCGTTGGGGCAGGCAGGGATGAAAGCGTTTGTTCAAACTGCGATTGCGGATATTTTGGGTCCAACTGATTATGATGCAGATTCGCAACTTGCCGAAGCAGGAAAGCTCTTGCGGGAATACCACGGAAAATTTGATGAACGCATTCGTGTTTCGCTTGGACCGGCAACCGATATGACCACTTCACTAAAGACAATGAGGCATCTTGCGGATTTGGCGATGCGTGAAGATTTAGTCGTCCACATGCATATCTTTCCTCGCTGGCCAACGGGTATTTTTAGTTTGCTAATTCGTGGTCGTACTCCGATCGGTCTTTTAAAATCAGGCAAACTGCTTAACAACCGACTTATCGCTGTTCATTTTCTTGCAGCAAAAAAAAGAGATATAAAAAAAATCGCGAAAGCAGGTACAAGTGTAGTGCATTGCCCATCGGTGTGGATGAACGCAGCCATAGGTCCAAAACATTGGTTACCAATAAAGTCCCTTTATAAAGCTGGCGTTAACATAACACTTGGGACGGATAGTTATGGCGGGTGGCTTGAGGGCTCGGATATGTTTACCGAAATGCGCAACTGTATTTTGATGAACAATTTTCTTTATGGTGCTGGCTCGCTAAAACCGGCTGATATACTTCGAATGGCGACAATCAACGGAGCAAAGGCATTGAGATTAGAAAATGAAACCGGCTCACTGGAAATTGGCAAGCGTGCAGATATAATTTTATTGAAACTTGACTCACTGTTATCCCAGCCATCATCAGATATTCCGGCTATGATTGTATACGGGGCATCCGGACGCGATGTGCAAACCACATTGATTGACGGACAAATTGTTATGCACGACAGGGTTATCCTTACATTAGATGGGCAAAAAGTATTAGCCGATGCAGCCAAAGCACGCGATGAATTATATCACTTGGGCAGTTGGGACATGAAGCAGGGCAAAGCAATACCACCTGCCACTCATTGGCTCGAACGCTCTCCCAACAAGAAACTAGCAAAGTGGGGAACACGATGGGTTAATCTTAAACAAAAATTTGGAAAAAAATAATGGAGAACAAAAATTTAATATTGATGATTATTGGTTGTACGTTGCCGCAACTTTTAATTTTTCTGGCTCCCATCCCACAACAAATCTAGTAGAACATAAAAAATTATGCTGACCAGAAAACTCATTGTTGTTGTTGTTTTAATTAATTGCTCAATAAGTTTTGCTCAGACCAAGTATACTATAAGCGGTTATGTGAAAGACGTAAAGACGGGTGAAGAACTCATCGGGGCAAATGTATTCATAAAAGAATTAATACCCGCCACAGGGGCAAGCGCCAACGCTTACGGTTTTTATTCCATCACAATACCAGAAGGCGATTATACGATTACTGTACAATACATCGGGTATGAACCAAAATCAGTTCATATATTATTAAAACAAAACACAAAACAAGATTTTAATCTTGCAGAAAGTGTTACTAAATTAGGAGAAGTGGTAATCGCTGCTGAAAAGAAAGACGAAAATATAACCAAAATACAAATGGGTGTTGAAAAACTTGATGTAAAAGAAATCAGGAATATTCCTCTATTGCTGGGAGAAAAGGATGTTTTCAAAATGCTACAGTTACGCCCCGGAGTTAAGTCAGCAGGGGAAGGAAATAGCGGGTTTTATGTGCGTGGTGGTGCTGCTGACCAAAACCTGATTCTATTAGACGAAGCAACCGTGTATAATGCTTCACATTTATTAGGTTTTTTCTCTGTTTTTAATGCAGATGCGCTCAAAGATGTAACCCTTTACAAAGGAAATCAGCCCTCTGAATATGGAGGCCGCCTTTCTTCAGTTCTTGACATAAGAATGAAAGAGGGAAACGATAAAAAATATGGTTTAGAAGGAGGAATTGGTTTAACGGCAACAAGATTGACTATTGAAGGGCCAATAATAAAAGAAAAAGGTTCATTCACTATTTCCGGAAGAAGAACGTATGCTGATTTATTTCTGATTTTTATCAAAGATAGTTCTATTAATCAGAACAAACTCTATTTCTACGACCTGAATGTCAAAGCTAATTACCGCATAAATGACAGGAACAGGATCTTTCTTTCAGGTTACTTTGGGAAGGATGTATTTGGGATGAAAAATGTATTCGGATTTGACTGGGGAAATACCACAGGCACATTAAGATGGAATCATCTCTTTAGCGAGAAAATGTTTTCCAACACTTCTTTGATTTTCAGTAATTACAACTATAACATCAACATTGAGCCGGCCGGCGCCAAAGTAAAAATAATATCAAGAATTCAGGACTATAATATAAAACAGGATTTTCAATTTTATATTAATTCAAAAAATAAACTAAAATTCGGTTTAAATTCTATTTATCACAGAATAATTCCAGGTGCCTTTACAAATGAGACAGACTCCTCAATAAGTGAACTTAATCTTAAAAATAATCGCGACTGGGAAAATGCAGCATATATTTCACACGAATTAAAACCTACTGCACAATTCAGTATTGAATGTGGAATTCGCCTTTCAACATTCAGCGTATTAGGTCCCGGCGATTTTTATACTTACAATAAAATAGGAGAAACAATTGATACTGCCTCTTATGGTTCAGGTGAATTTGTTAAAACCTATTTCAATATTGAACCACGTATCAATATAAACTATATCATTAACGAAAAAAGTTCTCTCAAAATATCATTTGCAAAAAACACTCAAAATCTGCACCTCCTTTCAAATTTCACCTCAGGCAATCCGACAGATTTATGGATACCCAGCAGCAACCATGTAAAACCCGAAATTGCCAATCAGATTTCATTCGGTTATTTCAGAAATTTTCAAGATAACAACTATGAGTTTTCAACGGAAATATATTACAAACACCTTCAAAACCAGATTGAATATAAAGACGGAGCAAAACAGTTTAATATTTTTGGTAACGGTAATGAATTAATTTTTGATGAAAATGTTGAATCCCAGTTGCTTTTTGGCATAGGCAGAGCTTACGGAATAGAATTTATTCTAAGGAAAAAATACGGCAGGTTCAATGGCTGGGCAGGATATACACTGGCAAAAACTGAAAAGAAAATTGAAGGAATTAATAACGGAGAATATTTCCCTGCAAAACAAGACAGAACCCACGACATCTCAATAGTAGGTATTTATGAACTCTCAAAAAAATTGACAATCTCTGCAACCTGGGTATATTATACCGGTAATGCTGTGACATTTCCGAGCGGCAAATACAAGGTAGCAGGGCAAATTGTGTATTACTATACGGAACGCAATGGTTATCGTATGCCTGAATATCATCGTTTGGATATAGGAGCAACCTGGCAACGGAAAAAAACAGAAAAATTTGAATCAAGCTGGAGTTTTTCATTATACAACGCTTACGGTCGTAAAAACGCCTTCAGTATAACATTTAGGGAAGATCCTGATGATCCTTTAAAAACACAAGCTGTCCAAACAACATTGTTCCGCTGGATACCATCATTTACATATAACTTTAAATTCTGAAAAAATGAAAATATATATTTTAAGATTATCAGATTGGCTAATCATCACATTGATTTTGTCCTCTTGTACAAAAGTAATTGACATTGACCTAAATTCAGCATCACCACAGTTAGTTATTGAAGGAAATATTTCAGACCTTCCGGGGCCATACTCTGTCAGGCTATCCAAAACAGTAAACTTCAACAAAACAAATCTTTTCCCGCCTGCATCAGGTGCCATAGTAAAAATCAGCGATAATACCGGAAACTCTGAAATTCTTACCGAAACATCGCCCGGGCTTTATTCTACTTCTCTGATACAGGGAACACCTGGCCGAACTTATACACTTACTGTCACTTACGAAGAAAAAATATATGAAGCCACTTCTACTATGCCCTATGGAGTTTATATTGACACACTTACAATTCAGGAGTTTTGCAATGGTATTCAGGGTGCCGCAACGGGGAAAATAATTGCTAAATACATAAATGTCCAATTTTATGACCCTTCCGAAATAAGCAATTATTATCGTTTCATTCAAATCTTCAATGGTGTTCCACAAGACGATATTTTTCTTATTGATGACCAACTTCAGAATGGACAAACTATTTCTAATCTGTTAGCGCATACCAGAAATAACTTTCAGCCGGGAGATACTGTAACCGTTTTACTCCAAAGATTTGATAAGGGGGTATATGAATATTTCAGAACTCTAAGCCAATTAAGAAGTGCAGAATTATCATCCTCACCATCCAATCCTTTGTCAAATTTCAACAATGGTGCACTGGGTTATTTCAGTGCCTATTCTTTAAGGTCAAAAACAATTGTAATACCATAAACTCCAAACAGAACATTAAATAATTAATCATTGCATCAAGCCGTTCACATTATGGCACATTTTAATGACATATATTGAAATATGAGTATCAGGAATCATGCACATAAATTCATTGATTTTCAAGCAATTTGGAAACTTATGTACATGATTGCCGATAGTCATTTTATACTTTAATCAACTTAAGTGACTTTCGAAAATTTTTATTAAAAATACTAATGATGTAAACACCTCTGGGCAGGGTATTTATATTGATTATAGTCTGGTATTGGCAATTTGTCTGCTTTCTGATTAATTGGCCCATAGTGTTAAATAAGCGAATATTATAAAACTCATCATTACTCAGTGCCACATTAAATTCTTCACTGGTAATTGTCGGCCAGACAAAAACTTCCGGATCGTCTGAATAATCTGCTTTCTTTACATAAACATAAATCTTTTTACTTGTATCGGCTCCGCAGGTACCTATTACAGTAGTCAGGTAAAGGCCAATGTCATTAGCATTTACATCCTGTAACACTAATTGGGAAGTATTACTGTTATCAAGTAAAACATCATCTTTTTGCCATTGGTACATTAAATCATGCCCATCTGCACTAACTTCTAAAGTGACATCACCACCAAAAGGAACCTCAATATCTGTTGAAATATAGGAAATCCTGGTAAGCGGGTGAACTTTCAGTTTCATAATATTGGAAAAGACTGTCCCGCAAGAACCGGATATTTCGCATATATAATCGCCGGAATTATCAGTCGAGGTATTTGAAATATTAATTTCACCTGAGGCCCCTGATTGAGCAAGGATACCATTCTGATACCATTTATAAATCAGATTATATCCCTCCGCTCCGACATTAAAATTGATTGGTTGTCCGGCGCATATAGCAGTATCCCTGGATTGGCTGAGTAGTTTTGTGTTTGGGACAATCTTCGCATTAAGTTTAGACCAATCTGAAACCTTATTATTAATAGTAACCCTGAGATTTACAGTTACTGAACCAGTATAACTCATATTCCACAATACAGTGGCATTCTCGGAATTCCCCGAAATAACACCAGCATCGTTAGGTAATAGTTTCCATTCGTAGGCTGTGGCTGCCGGTAGCTTTTCAATTGAATAATGACTTGATTCTACACCCTGGCAAATTATTGTATCTCCAACAGGAGAAGACGGTTTATAACCTATTCCAATTCCGGTATTTGTCCTGATCCAGTCCTCAAAACTTGATACTCGTATATAACCTCCATAGGTATTACAATTTGCACTCCCCCAACTGACTATTCCGGCTAATTTGTACTCTCCAGATACAGGAACTACCAAAGGCCCGCCACTATCACCATCACACGCATCTTTATTTCCATTGAGATAACCTGCCATAATATTTGTTTTAGGAATACTACCCCAAACTGTAGCGGCTTGTGCGTTGGAAACAATAGGTAGCTGGACTTTCTGCAGTTTGGACGGGAAAACATTCTGATAAGCATTGGTTAACCCCCAGCCTGTTACCCAGGACATAATTCCGGGATCAGTAGCACCCGCAGCAACATCATCAGCCGATACCAGTTTAATTGGTACGGCATTTGCGAAATTAATAGGTTCATTTAATTTTAGTAATGCAATATCATTTTCAAGGGTTTGACCATTGTAACCTTCATGGACAATTACTTCGCTTATATAATATTTTCCCCCCTCAAGCGCATTGTATGGGTTATTTGCTCCTACTTTTATAGTCATTTCAGATGTTGGTACAATACTGCCATTGCTTGTCTTAGTACAATGGGCGGCCGTTACAACCCAATTTTTGCTGATTATAGAACCTCCGCACCGTGTATTCCCCGATATATAATATACCTGCCAGGGAAAATCAGAAATAAATGCATCGGTACCACCAGTAATCTTTGCCTGTTTATTCTGTACTCCGGTGAAAAAAGGAAAGATATGATCTCCTGGTTCTATATCAGAACTAATCAGCATAATAGGTTCACCATTAAGACGAAGTGAAAATAAACTTGTATCAGGGTTATAAATTTCAGAAACAGAGATTTGCAGTAAATAACGTTTATTGGCCTCAAGAGAAAAAGAAACGGAATCATCCCGGAAATGTTCATTTCCCGAAAAGACAATATGATATTGTTCGTCAAGAATCTGCCATTCACTTAAAGCTACTTTTCTCCCTTTTATTACCTGAACGCTCACCTTCTGGGCTATTACAGAAAATGGAATCAAAAACAAAAGGTAAATGAATAAGATGTTTTTCATGCGCAAATATAACCTCTGCTCAAGAATAAATCTCCATCATATTCCTGATTTATACGCAAATCAAATCTTAGGAGCATCTTTAATAATTATTATTGTTAGTTGAAACGGATAAAGTATGATTGATATTTTGTCTTGTTTAAATTTTTGAATCAAATTATTTATAGTCCGAACTATTGCGGTGGATGATGGATGTAACAAGCGAACACTTTTAGTCTAGAATCTGAAAAACAATTGATTCTGCACAAGGTATTTTTGTTTTTCTGAAAAAAATCCTTTCCTTTGCAAAACAATTTAAACAGTTATCTGTTTTAAAGATAATGAAAAAGGTGGTTTCTATATCATTGTTACTTTTGATGCTCATAGCAATGCTGCATCTTTCTGTGGCGATGCATTATTGCGGCGGAAAAGAAATAGCTTCGAAGGTGTCACTTACAGGTAAGCTGGCAAATTGTGGTATGGAAGCTTCAGAAAAGGAATTGCCTCTTTCCGGAACTAACTTTACTAAACATTGCTGTGATGATGGTGTAACTTTTTGTGGAATAGACAGTAATTACACACCCTCATTTTCTGTTGTTCCAGCCTCCTATCAATACAATTTTCAGATTTTCGGCATACCTGCAGGATATCCTGTTTACTCAATAGCAGTTATAAAATCACTATATACAAATGTAAGCCCCCATGGGGCATTGATGTCCACTAATGTGGACCTCTCCTACATTTGTGTTTTCCGTATCTGATATTTTCTGTTCTCTCCTGTTTTGCAAATGAGATATAATCCTCATTTGTGATAATCATTTTATTTCAATTAAACTTTTAGTATTTACAATTTTAATAATACCAAAAATGAAAACATTAAAAATTTTTCTTACCGCTTTATTTGCAGTTGTATTAGGTGCAACAACATCTGCCCAGACACATGAACACATGAATATGAATATGCCATCAACAAAAACAGAGACCTTCAAAGTATGGGGTAATTGCGACACAAGCTGTAAAACCCGTATTGAAAAAGCAGTTAAGGCTGAGGGCGCTACCAGCGCTGAATGGAATGTAAAGACAAAAATTCTAAAGGTAACTTTTGATCCGGCAAAAACCAATGTTGAGATGCTCAGTAAAAAACTGGCTGCTATCGGTCATGATACCGAAAAGTTTAAAGCCGACGATAAAGCTTATAACGCTTTCGACGATTGTTGCAGATATGAAAGAGCCAGGTAGATATTAATTTAATATTATATGAAACCCACATGATTGATCCAAATCAAAACCGAGCTTGCGGATCCGCTAAGCTAAATCCAAGCAGATACAGTTCATTTTCAGTCATGTGGTGTTCCATAATATCTTATACAAATAAATTTTAAACTTATGACAAAATGAAAATAAGGTATAAAAATGATATTAGCAGTAGTAATATTTGTTTTGTTTACAGCCACAGGCTGTATGGCCACCTCTCATTCAGGACATTCAACCGGAATGGCTCAACATTCGTCAGGATGTCATTAGATAATCCATATTATTAAGTAAGTAATTAATAAAGAAAAAAATTCTTATAGTAATAACAATTTAAACTTATTCAAAAATGAAAATATTAAAACTTTTTATTTCTGCATTATTCCTAAGTGTGTTAAGTATAACAGCATCTGCCCAGCATAATCACTCAAATATGGGTTCAAATTCAAACATGAATATGAATATGAATCAGAACACTCACATGAATATGACTCCCACTAAATCTGCAACACTTAAGGTATGGGGTAAATGCGAAATGTGTAAAGGTCGTATTGAAAAGACAGCAATTGCCAGGGGTGCTACAACCGCCGATTGGAACGTAAAGACCAAATTGCTTACAGTAAATTTCGATCCTACGAAAACTGATGTTGGATATTTAAGTAATAAACTGGCTAAAGCCGGCTACGATACAGAAAACTATAAGGCGAAGGATAAAGCTTATAATGCTCTGCCGGATTGTTGTAAATATGAAAGAGTTAAGTAATTATTCTTACATATATCTTGAATATCCGCATGCATATTAGATATGCGTTATGCTTACCGGGGTCCATAGTGATAAACCGGGCAAATGTCCAAAGTGTTGAATGGAACTTGTTTGGAAAGAAGTGACTATGTCCGATACTACCCTGACTTAACCTGCTATGGGAGGAATGCAGCATAACTGATATCATGCAGACCAGGAACGACTGTCAAAATGGGGGTTTAGAGGGAAATTAATTCAGACGGTCGTTCCTTTTTAATAAATCAAACTTTTTAAAAAAAAAGCATAACTTTGAAATATTCATTGCAATTCTTCTTTTGTTTCTGCTACCCCCATTTTAGTAGCCGATAATTGAGGAGGCCATCTGCATCATATTTAAATAACTGGTAATTAGTGAAAATTCATTGAAATTGAAAAAATATGACAAATAACAACATATTTAACCGATTAGTTAAATATTTCCTCGAAAACCGGCTGATAACTTTTATCTTTCTTATCGCTTTTGTGGTTATGGGATTGGTAACTATGCCGTTCAATCTGAAATCGGGTCTTCTGCCACGCGACCCGGTACATGTTGATGCAATTCCTGATATTGGAGAAAATCAGCAGATTGTGGCAACCGAATGGATGGGGCGTTCTCCCAAAGATATCCAGGACCAGATAAGCTATCCCTTGACTACAGCACTGCTTGGCATTCCAGGTGTTCAGACAATCAGGAGTACCTCCATGTTCGGGATGTCATTCATCTATATTATTTTTAAAGATAATATTGAGTTTTACTGGAGCCGGTCAAGGATATTGGAAAAACTTAATTCCCTCCCATCGGGAACTTTACCTGCCGGGGTACAACCTTCACTTGGTCCAGATGCAACAGCACTGGGGCAGATATTCTGGTACACGCTGGAAGGGCGTGATCCTAAAACCGGAAAACCAAATGGGGGCTGGGATCCCTCGGAACTCAAAACCATTCAAGATTTTTATGTCAAATACAGTCTTTCAACTGCTGAAGGTGTTTCTGAAGTTGCGTCCGTTGGCGGATTCATAAAAGAATATCAGGTTGATCTTAACCCGAATGCTCTTAAGGCTTATAATGTGTCGGTCATGGATGTGATGAATGCAGTGAAGAACAGCAATCTTGATATCGGAGCTGAAACTATTGAGCTGAATAATGTTGAGTATATTATTCGCGGATTAGGATATGTTAAGAGTCTGAATGATCTTGAAATTTCAGTTGTTGCCGTCCGGAATAACGTCCCGGTCAGGATTAAAGATGTGGCCCATGTTACTTTTGGCCCTGCTACCCGCCGGGGTGGTCTTGATAAAGCCGGTTCAGAAGCAGTCGGAGCCGTTGTGGTGGCACGGTATGGCTCAAACCCTATGGAAGTAATTAACAATGTAAAAGATAAGATAAAGGAAATTGAACCAGGGTTACCCCAAAAAACGTTACCCGATGGAACTGTTTCAAAGGTAACCGTAGTACCTTTTTATGACAGGACTGGTCTGATCAAAGAGACAATAGGAACGCTTGAATCTGCACTTTCACACGAAATTCTGATAAGTATAATTGTGATTATCGTACTGGTAATGAACCTCAGGGCTTCCCTAATAGTCGCAGGTTTATTGCCGATAGGTGTATTAATGACATTTATTCTTATGCGGTTTTTCGGGATAGATGCAAATATTGTGGCATTGTCAGGTATTGCCATCGCAATAGGTGTAATGGTTGATATTGGCATTGTTGATGTGGAGAATATTCTCCGGCATCTCGAGATGCCGGAAAATCATGGAATACGCGGTAAAAAACTTATGAATGTAATTTACCAGGCTACAACTGAAGTCAGAGCTGCAGTAGTAACTTCTATTGCAACAACAATTGTAAGTTTTCTTCCGGTATTTGCTATGCAGGCTCAGGAAGGAAAACTCTTTCATCCTCTTGCCTTCACTAAAACATTTGCACTGCTTTCGGCATTTATCCTGGGAATAGTTGTCTTGCCTACACTGGTCCATATTTTCTTTAACATCTCTTTCGATAAAAAGAAAATCAAGAGAGTGTGGAATAGCTGTCTCATAGCAGCAGGCCTGTTTTTTGTAATTTTCTGGCAAATGTGGCCCGCAATGGCAATAACAGCAGTGGGGATAAACAATCTGCTTGATGACAGATGGTCTGAAAAACGTAAAGAATTTCCAAACTATATAAATATAATTATTACTGTATTATTTGCAACCTGGTATCTCTCAGTTGAGTGGCTTCCTCTTGGAGCACATAACAGCGAACTGGTTAACTTCCTTTTTGTTTCCGGAATTGTAAGTGTAATTCTGCTCGCTCTGATGTCGATGGTACATTTTTACGAAAATATACTTCGCTGGGCCTTACTGAATAAATGGAAGTTCCTGATGATTCCTGCATTTACCCTATTATTTGGTCTGCTGGCCTGGCAGGGTGTTAATAAGATTTTTGGGTTTATAGCAACGGGAGCTGAAAAAGCAGGCTGGAAAAGTTTCCGGCAGAACATAATCTGGCAGGGTGCGGTTAAAACATTCCCTGGTACCGGTAAGGAGTTTATGCCTTCACTAAATGAAGGTTCATTTTTGCTAATGCCTACCAGTATGCCGCATTCAAGTATTGAAAAAAATCTTGGATATATTGAGACACTCGATAAACGTCTTTCAACTATACCTGAAGTAGAAGTGGCAGTCGGTAAATGGGGACGTGTAAATTCAGCACTTGACCCTGCTCCTATTCAGATGTTCGAAAATACAATTAACTACCGTTCTGAATATATCCTTAATGAAAACGGCCACCGTATGCAGTTTAAAGTGGACAGGGACGGTAACTTTATTCTGAAGAACAATACTAAATACAATCCGGTAAAAGAGGCATTCAGAGTTATACCTTCCGATAGTCTTATACCTGATACAAAAGGAGAATATTTTCGTCAGTGGCGACCGCAGATCAAAAAGCCACTTGATATCTGGAAAGAAATAGTAAAAGTAACCGATATTCCGGGGTTGACCTCAGCACCGAAATTGCAACCCATTGAAACCCGGCTGGTTATGCTTTCAACCGGTATGCGTGCTCCTATGGGCCTGAAAGTATATGGTCCGGATCTTAATACAATTGAACAGGCCGGGATGATGTTTGAAAAAGCATTAAAAGAAGTGCCATCAATAAAGGCTTCTGCTGTTTTCTACGACCGTGCCGTTGGTGCACCCTACCTTGAGATCAAACTTAACCGCGAAGCAATGGCACGCTATGGAATGACAGTCAGAGATGTACAGGAAATATTGCAGGTAGCTGTCGGAGGAATGACACTTTCAACATCAGTTGAAGGTCGTGAACGATTCCCGTTAAGGGTAAGATATGCCCGCGAACTGCGTGATAATCCAGAAGATATAAAACGCATACTGGTGCCGGCAATGAATGGCGTCCAGATTCCACTTGGTGAAATTGCTGATATTGATTATACCCGTGGCGCTCAGATGATCAGAAGCGAAAATACTTTCCTTGTCGGTTTTGTTATTTTTGATAAACTGGAAGGGAAAGCCGAAGTTGACGTAGTAGAAGAAGCCACTAAGATATTAAAGGGAAAAATTGATACGGGAGAAATAATGCTTCCGCTCGGGGTTACTTACAAATTTGCAGGTAATTATGAGAATCAGTTAAGAGCTACAAGACGACTTGCAATTGTTGTTCCTTTAAGTTTAATGATGATTTTGCTCTTGTTGTATTTCCAATTCCGCACTATAACAGCATCATTTATTCACTTTTCGGGTGTTTTCGTTGCTTTCTCAGGTGGTTTTATTATGCTCTGGCTATACGGGCAGGATTGGTTCATGAATTTTTCCGTTGCAGGGTTAAACCTCCGCGATATGTTTCAGATGCACACCATAAACCTGAGTGTGGCAGTGTGGGTGGGATTCATCGCCCTGTTTGGTATTGCTACAAACGACGGAGTAATAATGGGAACCTATATTCACCAGGTATTCGAAGATAAAAAACCAACCACAGTTCATGATGTTCGTGAAGCTGTTATTTTGGCCGGGAAAAAACGTGTACGTCCTGCAATGATGACTACAGCTGTTGCTGTTATTGCTTTGCTTCCTGTACTTTCATCCACAGGGAAAGGGGCTGATATAATGGTTCCTATGGCAATCCCCACTTTCGGAGGAATGGTCATTCAGGTTATGACAGTTTTTGTTGTTCCACTGTTTCAGGCAATGTGGAGAGAAGGGGCTGTCAGGCATAAGAATATTGAATCTGCTCAAACTATTAATAATCAATTGGAAGATGAAAATAACAGCATATAAAAAATTACTGATTTTGTTTATTGCACTTGGTAGCTGGCTGACGGCCAGCAGCCAGCAGTACCCTGATTCACTTATTAATTATCTTGAAATTGCCGCTAAAAATAATCCCGGAGTTTTGCAAAAATTCACCGAGTATCAGGCAGCTTTGCAAAAAGTTCCGCAGGTTGGAAGTCTGTCAGACCCTGAATTCAGTCTTGGTGTATTTCTGAAACCGATGGAACTCGTTAGCGGAAACCAGGTAGCCGATTTAAGACTAATGCAAATGTTCCCCTGGTTTGGTGTTCTTAAGAATGCCAAAGATGAGATGAGCCTGATGGCGAATGCAAAATTTGAACTCTTCCGCGATACCAAGCTGCAGGTTTTCTATGATGTTCAGCGTACCTGGCACGAATTGTATAAGGTTCAGAAGGATATCAGTATTTCTGAAAAGAATATTGAAATTCTTAAAATAATCGAACGTCTTGCCCTGGTGAAATTTAAGTCGGCTCCATCAGGAAGCGCCGGAACAACATCTTCCAGCCCGGGTATGTCATCCGGTTCTGCCCAATCCAACAGTGCCGGTTCTTCCGGTATGCAGACCATGGGTGCCGGTCAAGGAAATTCCGGTTCGTCAGCATCAAATCAGCCTGCGGCATCAATGCAAACAGGTTCTATGGGTTCATCTTCAGGTAATTCAGGACTAGCAGATTTATACAGGATCCAGATTGAAGCCGGGGAGCTTGAAAACAACATCGCATTGCTTAAAAACCAGGTAAGCACTATTGTTGCAAGGTTTAACAGTTACCTGAACAGAAAGCCTGCTTCACCGGTTTTCACAGGTGAAATTTTAACTACTGACTCACTTGGGTTCTCCCTTCTCGCTGTTTCTGACAGTATCCTTACAAAAAACCCTATGCTCAGTATGCTCGGATTTGAAATGCAATCTCTTGAAGCCCGAAAAAAAATGGTTACCGCCATGGGCTATCCTATGGTCGGTTTAGGCTTGAATTATTCAGTTATAAGCAAGAATCCAATGTCAACGTCTCCGATGAATGGGAATGACATGGTAATGCCAATGGTAACTGTTACTTTACCAATTTACCGGAAAAAGTATAATGCAATGCAAACAGAAGCAGATCTGCTTAAAACAGCAACGTCACAAAATTATCAGGCAACTGCCAATTCATTGCAGACAGAGTATTATCAGGCAGTTCAGTTATACCAGGATGCACAACGCAGGGTAAAACTATATGAAAATCAATATCAACTGGCTTCAAAATCGCTTGATCTTATACTAAAAAGTTTTTCCACATCTTCTGCAACACTTACTGATGTTCTTCGCGTCCGTCAGCAAACACTCGACTATGAACTTAAACAAATCGAGGCTGTTGCTGATCTCAACACTTCTATTGCATGGTTAAAACGATTAATGGCATTTTCACAAACAAAATAAAATAGAAACTCAATGAAAAAAATTAGAAAATTTAAAATATTCTCGAATAAATATGTGAATTATAGTCTTTTACTGGTACTGGGTATCTTTATGGGCTGGTTGTTCTTTCATTCATCACGAAAAGAAGAGAAGAAGCCTGATCAACACGTAGAAACGGTTAAAAACACTATCTGGACATGTGCAATGCATCCTCAGATAAGAATGTCAGAACCTGGCAAATGCCCCATATGTGGGATGGAATTAATACCGCTTGTTCAAAGCAGTTCCGCCTCAATCGATCCCGGTTCTATACATCTTACACCGGAGGCAGCTCAGTTAGCTAATGTACTTACTACCGTAGTTTCGAGACAAAAGCCTGTAAAGGAAGTTCGTCTTTACGGGAAAGTACAGGCTGATGAAAGATTGCTACAGAGTCAGGTTGCTCATGTTCCTGGTCGTATTGAACGACTTTCCGTCAACTTTACAGGTGAATCGATAGTGAAGGGACAGGTATTGGCGCAGATTTATTCTCCCGAACTTATCACAGCTCAGCAAGAATTACTGGAAGCGGCCAAAACAAAACAAACACAGCCGGCAATCTACGAAGCAGCAAAAGAAAAACTTCGTCAATGGAAACTTACTGATAATCAGATTTCGACAATTGAAGAATCAGGAACTACCCAGAGTACTGTTGAGGTTTTATCAAATACCAATGGAATTGTAACAGCACGCCTTATAAACACCGGCGATTACGTCTCACAGGGCACAACATTATTTAAAATTGCCGACCTTTCCAAGGTTTGGGTATTATTTGATGCCTATGAAAGTGATCTTCAGTTTTTGCGTAAAGGAGAAAAAATATCTTTTACCCTTCAGGCATTACCGGGAAATAATTATTCAGGTAATATTGTTTTCGTCGACCCTGTAATTGACCCTGTTATCCGCGTGGCAAAAGTAAGGGTTGAAACAGAAAATCAATTTGGCAAGCTTAAGCCTGAAATGTTTGCTACCGGAATTGTCTCTTCTACTCTCGATGAATACCACAACAATGTAGTTATTCCCCGCTCAGCAGTCTTGTGGACAGGCAAACGCTCCATTGTTTATGTTAAACAGCCAGGTACAGATGAACCAATATTTAAAATACGTGAAATTGGACTTGGGCCAATGCTTGGAGAAAGTTATGTTATTACTGATGGCCTGTCTGAAGGTGAAGAGATTGTAACACGCGGAACTTTCAGTGTTGATGCTGCTGCACAGCTTGAAGGCAAACCAAGTATGATGAATCCAAGAGGCGGAAAAACTTCTTCGATGCCGGGAATGGTTATGCCTGGTGATTCCAAACCTGGTAATGATACAAGCATGGCTGGAATGGATATGCCAGGTGATAAGAAGGTGAATAGCAATATTAAAAATGAGAATTCCGTTCAAAATACCTCCGGAAAACCAGTAAAAATTGATGTAAGCATGGATTTTACAATGCAGCTTAACACCGTCTTTGATCAATATATTGTTTTAAAAGATGCCTTTGTGCAAAGCGATGTAAAGAAGGCAAAACAAGCAGCTCAGGCGGTTCAGCAGGCCCTTTCAAAAGTCGATATGAAACTGCTTACGGGCGATGCCCACGTCCAATGGATGGATATATCAGGCAACATAGACAATCAGATTAAATTAATTACATCCTCTGATAAGATAGAAGATCAACGCATTGCATTTTCCAACCTCAGCGACCAGTTCTACAAGGCAATAAAGACCTTTGGTTTAATGGGAAAAACGGTTTATTTCCAGTTTTGCCCGATGGCCAACAACGAAAAAGGCGCTTATTGGTTGAGTGAAAATAAAGATATCCGGAATCCATATTTTGGGAAGAAAATGATTGACTGTGGCGAGACTAAAGAGATGCTTAATTATTAGAAGTTAAAAAGATTTGTCATGAATGCTAAAGGGGGTATATTAATTGGGCAGCTTAAGGACAATCCTGTTCTTCTCCATACGGCTATTGGGATTGCGGTAGGGTATTTCCTGTTGCATCCCATTACCATGGTAATCTATTGGTTCGAAATCAACCATACAGGGTTTACACTCATTGGTATGTTGGAAGCATTCGCCGAAAGGTTTAAGCACGCTTTTTATTTGCACATGATGCCCATGTCAGTTACTTTTGCTTTCATAGGTGGGCTTACAGGTTTGGGTTCGGGATTGTATTTCAAAAAAATACGGCATCAGTACCGAAAAATACAATCGCAATATTATCTGCTTTCGGAGAATATTCAAACCATTATTCGAAACGGTGAGAATGAAAATGTTGAATTTAAAAAATCTTTCCGGTATGATTACAGAATAGGACATCCGGAAAAAAGCTTAGAGGACATAGTCATGCATTCGGTTGCAGGTTTCATGAATGCTAAAGGAGGGATTTTGTTAATTGGGGTTGATAAAGATGGTCACATTAAAGGTCTGGCTGATGATTATTTCAGTTTGGGCAGAAAAAGCAGGGAAGGTTTTGAAAGAAAATTCATTGAGGTTCTTGCCTCTAAGTTGGGATCCGATCTTTGTTCATTAGTTCATCTGGCTTTTCATGAAATTGCAGACGTGGATATTTGCAGTGTACGTATCGACAAAGCAAGTCGTCCTGTGTATATCCGTGAAGGAGAAAAAACAGTCTTCTATCTGCGGACAGGGAATACTACTAAACCGTTGAATACACAGGAAACAGTAGATTATCTGAAAATAATTTAAAAATAAAATAGAAACTCACAGAACTCTTAATCACAAATATTTGTTATTAAACTATGTGGGTGGCATTCGACCTTCTAGACAGGAAGAAAATCATGGATATTTATTCATGAAACTCATTTATATTAATCATTTAATTATAAAAATTATGAAAAGAATTATCATTTTTTCGACAGCCCTTCTTATAGGGTTTGTATTCACATATTTTT
>Ga0265292_1000956_pt1 | contig 29908 bp, 23 predicted proteins | sample Munlanlewell296A_FD_189080 | JGI IMG/M metagenome (GOLD analysis project Ga0265292, IMG submission 189080) | Leachate microbial communities from a municipal landfill in Southern Ontario, Canada - Leachate well 296A | ecosystem: Engineered > Solid waste > Landfill > Unclassified | place: Canada... | reverse complement strand
GCTGACGCAGTTTCACTACCTGCCTACGAATCTGATACTGCGCATCCTGACTTAGTGTCCGTGCATCGATCTTTTCCATGCATGTATTTTAACATAGTATTGATCTGTTTAGTTGCCGGGTTAATAGTATGATCATCATAATGGACGCATATTGCGTAATGTTCGTAATCATTCACTGAGCACGTATACGAATAATTTGCAAGCTGCCGATTACTATTTATAATCCGGACAATTATATCACAGATTAATCTTCCTTAGAAGAGGAAGGAACAGAAAGTAAGGCTACTTGTCCGACATACACCGTAACAGCTGTTTACATTCTATTTGTTTTTCCCTCCGTCACTTTGACTGTTTCAGTTTGTACATCATTTTATCTGCATCAGTTAGCAGTTTATCAAGGGCTTGTGGATTTTCAGGATCATGATAGGCAACACCAATACTTGCTGATAATTTGTACTGCTTCTTGATTGTAGCCTTTTGGTTCTTTAACGCTTGTTCCAAGTCCGGCTTGACCGGACAATCCAGTCCCGAAAGCTTTCGGGATTGAAAACACTGGATTCCCCGAGCCCTCCAAAAGAACGGCGGGCAAGCAAGTCGGGGAATGACTGACTATTTTAACGTCAATTTATACACGGACACTAACTTAAGTTTTTTATTATATCTCACTCTTTCTTCATAACATCATCAGCCCAGCTCAAGGCTGCTGATACGGTAGGAAACCCGATGATGCTTGTAGTCAGGATTAAGGCATGATATATTTCATCCGGTTTGGCACCTGCCTCAAGTGCTCTTTTTGCATGAGAATGAACGGATCCCTCAGACCTGATTGCGGCCGCAGCAGCGAGCTTAATCAAATGAGCTGTTTTTGCGTTAATAGGGCCGGCGGTACTCGCCACTTTCCCGAGATTCTTTGCTGCTGTAAAAAATTTACTGAACCTCTTCTTGATACTCATATACTGATCCGGCAATTTTGACATTGCATCCACCTCCTCATTTTATACAAAGTTCTTGTGATATTCTTTGACCTTATGGGCAAATTCTCTCCCGAACTCATAGCAGCGCTTCTCGTCTTCGGCAGACGGTTTGTATACAACCTGAACTCCCTGCTCGATCATCTCTCGAAACCATGATAATGCGCGGTTTGTCGTTTAACTCCTCAAACTTATCATTAACGAACTCACGCAGCCTATAGACTCCTTCTCTTGATTGTTAACAAAAGAATACTTATGTTTAAAACATAACAATAAAAAATCTAAATGTCAAATCGATTGTCTTGATTTACAGATGAAAAATTCAGTTTTTCCAATTTATGAGAAGAGCTGACTACAGCTTACATTCGAAATATTTTCCTGTTCAATCCTGTATAAGGCTGTTGTTACCTTAGCTGCAGCACGGGCGTCAAGACCAAGAAACCAAATTCCAAAAATATCAGATTCAACAATTACAGACATACTCTGTATGAAACGAGAATTATCCAAGGGGTGTGAGAATGTTGATTCCGAAAAAGACAGAAGATTGACATAAAGAGCACGAAACGACAAAAACAGGCCATGACGTGATAGGCACGATTAAATATACCTGGAGTAAAAAAGTGCCTTGCATGATAAAATAAGCCTATGAAAAATAGGAACCACTCAGCTACTATGAGTACCGTTCGGGAAATCAAGGATATCCGGTAAAAAGGATATAAAACATGCTGAAATATAAAAAAATATTCCTCGGCAACAGCTGCAACAATCGATGTCTGCATTGTTCATACAGGCAGAAAGATCCATCAAGCACTGAAATCAATACCATCCTTCATTCGTTAAATCAGAAAAAAGAAGAGAATGTGCTCTTTTACGGCGGTGAACCTGCATTGCGGAATGATCTGTTTCAGATTATTAATGCAGCCAAAGAAAACGGTTACAGGAGAATTAAGCTCTTGACCAACGGCCGGGCCTTCTCTGATATCAATTTTCTGTATCAGACAATAAACGCCGGATGTTATCTGTTTGAAATAAAGCTATGGGGGTCTAATCCTTCACTCCATGATTATCTTACCCAATCGCCGAATTCTTTTGAGGAAACTATCAGCGGACTGGAAAATCTGGCCAACCTTCCCTACGACAAATTTGTCTGCGTGCGCATCCCGGTATGTAAAGAGAATTATGCCGATGTGGAAAATACCGTGGCAACTGCACTGAATTTCGGCGTTAACCGGATAATCCTTTCCATGCAGGACCATCAATTAGTCTTTCACACTGTTTTCTCACATATCAGAAATGCGATAAACATAAGCATCTTTAACCGCATCTGGGTCCTGACGGAAGGGCTTCCATTCTGTATCATGCAAGGACTGGAACAACATATGAACGAGATTTATCAGGGTTGGGACTCGCTCTATGAAAAGACCTTTAAACAACACGGGCACTGTTTTAAATGCGTTTATAAAGAACTTTGTCCGGGGGTGGAAAGCGATTATCTCGAAAAACATGGAGATAAAGAATTCTCTTCCGTGCCGGCTAATAAATATTCACGGGACATAAAGGCATTATATGAATAAAAAGAAGGTAATTCTTGTCTCCTTTAACTGGGCCGGTCATTTCTCTTTGGCCCTTGGATATTTAAAGGTCTATGCCTTGAAAGACGGCTTTATTCGTGATAATGCAGCGTTAGAGATTATTGACTTTGATACCGAGACGCTGAATGTCCAGCAGGTTGTTTATTATCTTATTCAGAGCAAACCGGACATCATCGGTTTCTCCTGTTATTGCTGGAATATAGAAAAGGTCCTGGATACCGCAAGGATAATGAAGACGATCTCCCCGGAGTTAAAAATTATTCTCGGCGGGCCCGAGGTAGGACCTGTCGGACGTAAATATTTGAAGGAGCATCGGTTTATTGACGCGGTTATCAAAGGAGAAGGCGAGATAACCTTTGCAGAACTGCTAAAGGTTTATCTGGGAGAAGGGCGGTTAGAAGAAATAACCGGCGTCAGTTACAGGACCGACGACCGGATTATTGAGAACCTTGACAGACCGCCGATTGAAGACCTGAGCGAAATCCCCTCGCCCTATCTCGAAGGCATCCTGACGCCGAGAGACAGGGTGACATATATAGAGACATATCGCGGCTGCATGTTCAAGTGCCATTACTGCTTTGAAGGGAAGAACATACCTAAATTACGGTTTTTCCCTGAGGACCGGGTTAAAAAAGAAATAGAACTGGTGTTGAACCGGCCGGAAATAAAGAGCTTCCATTTTGTAGACACGGTTTTTAATTTCAAAAAGGACCGTCTCGAAAGGATAGCTTCAATGATATCCGCTGCTAACAGATATGGCGCGGAATTACGCACAGTGGAAATCATTGCGGAATTTGTTGACGAGGAAACGGTTGCTTCGTTCAAAAAAGCGCGTGTAATAAGTGTGGAAACGGGACCGCAGACGGTCAATGAAGATACGCTGCAAAAGGTAAACCGTTTTTATAAGGCGGATAAATTTAAACATGGAGTAAGACTGCTTGAAGACAACGGCATTGAAGTAACGAGCGATCTGATCATAGGCCTGCCCGGCGACAACTTCTTTAAATTTGTAAAATCGGCAAAAACTATCATGGACATGAAACCGACAAACGTTGTCTTCAGCATCCTCCACGTCCTCCCCGGCACGGTCCTTTATGAAAAGAGCAACGAATTCGGTTTGAAGTTCGACGACAAAGCCCCCCACCTTGTCCTGGACGTCCCGGACTTCCCCTATGAAGACATAGATAAAGCAGTCATCATGGCCTACAGCCTGGACAAGGAATACAATATCAAGCCGTCGGGTTAACCCAGCAGGAAATTGAAGTCGGCTTTGGTTATTGACAGGCCCTTTCTGCTGCCCGACATATCCTCCATTACCGCCTTGTACAGTTCCAGTTTCTTTTTCTTCAGCACCATCATTTTTTCTTCTATAGTATGGCGCATTAGTATCCTTGTGATCGTCACCTTGTTTTTCTGGCCGATCCTGTGCGCCCTGTCCGAGGCCTGGTTTTCTACCGCCGGATTCCACCAGGGGTCGAGGTGAAATACATACGACGCCTTTGTCAGGTTAAGTCCCTGCCCACCCGCCTTAAGGCTTAAGAGGAAGATGGATGGTCCGTGACCGTTCTGGAATTTCTCTATAAGATGCTTCCTCTTTTTTACCTGTGTTGAACCGTCTAACCTCAGAAAAGCGATTTCATGTTTTTCCATATCTTCCTGAAGTATATCGAGAAAAGAGGTGAATTGTGAAAACACCAGAGCGCTGTGGTTTTCTTTTAAAAGCTCCTGAAGGTTTCCTATCAGGAAATCTATCTTTGGCGAAGGATCTTTTGTTTCAGGCGCTATCAACCGGGGCGAGACGCAGAGCTGCCTTAGCTTCAGGATAGCGGTAAGCGCTATGATCTGTGCCTGGGCCTGTGTTTTTGTGAGGTAGGCGTTGTCTATGGCGGTCCTAATCTGTTCGACGGTCTTTTTATAAAGAGCTTTCTGTCTGTCCGTAAGGTCAAGATAGATATCGGTCTCGACCTTGGGAGGGAGTTCCTTTAATATCTTGTCCTTTGTCCTCCTCAGCACAAAGGGCTTTGTCCGCCTTATAATCATGTCGAGAGACGGTGAGGCGTCCTGCTTCATCAGAGGTTTAAAATGCTCATAGTCGCCGAGAAGTCCGGGAAGGGAGAGGTCGATAATTGAATAATATTCGCCGATATGGTTTTCAAGGGGAGTGCCGGTCATGGCAAGCTTGAAGTTTGCCTTAAGCCGTCTTACGGCCCCGGTTGTATCTGCATAGATATTTTTTATTGCCTGGGCCTCGTCAAAGATAATCACATCAAAGCGTATCTCCCTGAGTTTGTCCGCATCTCTTCTCACAAGACCATATGTTGTCAGAATGGCGTCAAAACCGTCGAATGAGGCGGAGCGTTCCCTGCCTGTATAAAAGGAGATCTTAAGCTCGGGGTAAAACCTTTTTATCTCGTTCTCCCAGTTGAATAAAAGGCTTGGCGGCATTACTATCAGGTGAGGCAAACCGCTCTGTTTTACCGGATATGCGACCTTGCCTTCCTTAATCCCTCCGAGGAGGCTTATCGCCTGAACGGTCTTGCCGAGCCCCATATCGTCTGCAAGACATGCTCCGAACCTGCTTTCATAAAGGAACGCAAGCCAGTAATAACCGTCTTTCTGGTATGGCCGCAGCTTAGCCTTCAGGTTTGACGGTAAAGGCCTAAGCTCTATTCTCTCAAATGAAGTCAGTCCTTCAATAATCTTTTCATCTTCCGGCGGAAGTTTCACCCTTACCCCGCTGTTGCGGAGAGTTACCCAGTCGAGTATCTGAAGCCTCGGCACATTGGCGATCTCTTTATTTCGGTCCCGGGACATGCCGCCTGTTTTGTATATCGTTGAAATGATATCCATTATTTTCCGTGAATTTGAATCCATCATTCTGATGCAGCCGTTTTTTTCTACCGCGCCTTTCCGGTAAAGCATCTCAAGAAATGCCGCATCGTCGATAAGTTCTCCGTTACACCGTATTTCAGGTCTTATCTCAAACCAGTCGATTCCTGCCTGCCTGCTCGCATCAAAGGAAAATTCCCATTGAGATGTTTTGACCGGGATGTTATCGAAAAGCAGCTCAATATTTTTTTCCTTTAATCGTTCATAAAGAAGCGGCAGTTTCTCGTAGAGGTCTTTAGACCGAACAACCATTTGCTTGTATCCCGGTGTATCCTGAAATATCGTCCAGCCGAAAAGCTCACAGGGAATTTTATAGAGCAATAGTTGTTTCTTTTTGTCAACGTTCACTGAAATCCATTTTCCATCATGCAGCAGCAGATCATTTTCGTCTCTCAAAAAAACAGAAAGCCGGTTTTTCAGGACGGTACGGGCGTCGTGTTTAAGTTTATATGTCTGAAAATCACCACAGGCAAGGGTCCGTTTTATGACATCCTCTGCCTGTGCTTTGTTTTCCGCCGAAAGCATATCAAAGAAAGCTTTGTATAATAATGCCTTTCTTTTAGTTGCCCTCAGAGAGGGATTCAACCCCTGATTGGTTATGGGAAAAAACCTGAAGAGATAGGCGGCGGATGAATTTAAAGCCCCGATATCGTACAGGCATTCCGCCTTTAAGATAAATTGCTCGTCACCTGAAGGTATAATGATCAAACGATAACTTGTGCCCGGTCTGTAAGGCGTTGCTTCTTTACCTTCTATCTTGAGCATCAGATGTTCCGGTTTATCTCCTTCTGAAGAGGGATATGAAATGACCTTTTTCCGAAAGGTTTTCAGAGGCATATAAAAAGACGAACAGTTAAAATCAGGCGGTTCATTATCCTGTTCATCATTAAGGGGGTCCTTATAATTAAGATCAAAGAAATCATTCCAGAACATCCACCCGATTTTGCTCCTGATGATACCGAAGCGTTTCGCATCGGCGTCAAATGCGAAATCATCCGCAATTACCGGATTCCGTATCAATTCGTCATTACGGAAACAGAACTTGCCGACTTTTACGGAATTGCCTGATGCGTCAAGTTCAGTCTTGCAGGAATAGACGCTTTTCGTATCAAAAGCATATGACGATTCCCCTTCATTTGTTCTGAAAATGACCGGATGCTTATTGCCGTATTTGCGGAGGTATTGTGAAAGATCCATCAGTTTTCCATATGCCGTAGAATAATCCCTTCCGATCAGGCGCCTGAGTTCGTAGGGGATATGAGGCGAAAATTCCGATAAGGTCTTGCCGTCCAGCTGAAGAGAAATAGACGGGATGCCGTTCCTCTTTTCTATTAAAATGGAATACCCCGTGGTTTTCTCTTTTTCAGGCAATGGAACGGGTTCGTTGTTCAGGCATTTCAGGAGATAATTTCTATGCTCTTCGTCCCGGGTGTAGCCCCTGAAGATTTCGGGCTGGAGCAGGTTCTTTATTGTTACAAGGCTGCAGATGACATGCTTGCAGTTTGAATAGGGAGACCACGCCGGACAGTTGCAGGTGTGTTTGAATCCGCCGCCGTTTAAAGACAGTCCAACGGAATACAGCTTAGTCCCCCTGACTTTTGCAGTCAGTACCGAGAAGTCTTCATTCCACTCCAATGAACGGAGGCCGGCGTTTGCGTAATACTCGAACCCTCTTACAATAAATTGTTTAGGCGCTATAGTATAAATCTGACCCGCCGGATATGCTCTGAAGAGATCAAGGATTTCCCGCTGCTTTGAATCGGACATCTTTATAGTTTAACAGATTATTTTGCCCGGCAGTTCGGGCGATAAAAAATACAATTGACAAATACAATAAAAATATAATATAAATAGTATATAATATAAATAAAGAAAGGGGATGCGAGACAATGACAATACCTATAATAACATTTCCTTTAGTTGATAAACAGACCTGCGGCAATTGCAAGATGGAACTCGGTACGAACAGATTATGGACTAATGTGACCGAGATGACGGAGGACGCCTATGGAATTCCTGCAGTTATGGTCAGATGCCCTGTCTGCAAGACCCTTATGGAATGGGAAACCAAGTGCAATTAACCGGTGAGTTAAAACTTGTTGATAACAAGCCCGGTTAAAAGCTTTGGGTAAAAATAGGTGGATTTCGGAGGCATTCTGACTGAGGAGCGCGCCGATTTCTCGACGTCCTCAACCCTGGTAGGATTAAGGAAAAAGCCCGCCTCAAACTGCCCGTTCCGAATCTTGTCAAGTGCCCTGCCGATATCCATTTCATAGCCGATATCGGTCGTATGCAGCATCTCCTTGAATATAAGTTCATGAAGTATCATGACGTCAATATCCTGAAGGTTATCAGGGATATCCGAAAGGTTGCCGCCTCCTTTGCAGGTAAGCATATACCATACTCTATCGCCCTTTTTATAAAAACCAAAAACATCTTTACGGCCTGAGAGCCTTTTCCCGATATTAAAATCATTTTCTACGGGTTCAATATGAAAATATTCCGAAAGTAAACGGTCCATGTCTACGGGAACGGTTTTCAGGAGCCGGTGGGTCGGCAATATAGTTACGCCTTCGTCGAGCATATTGGCAAGAAACATGAGGACATGATCAAAAGGCTCGCTGCCTGACGGATTTTGCCCGGCCGTCTCCCTGTAATATTCAAATGCCGTTTCATATCTGTGGTGCCCGTCGGCGATAAAAACGGCCTTGTCCGCAAGTTCTTTTGTTATGACCTCTATATCTTCTTCCTGATCGATCTGCCAGAGTCTGTGGACGTCTCCGGCAACATCCGCAGCTTCGAGATAGGGTGTTGTCGAGGCGGTCTTCCTGAGGAGATTTGCCGTTCGCTTTTCAGCGCTCTTGTAAAGAGAAAAGATCGGACTCGTATTTGCCTCGCAGGATTTCATAAGGTCCAGCCGGTCCTGTTTTGGTTTGGCATGGGTGCATTCATGGGGATAGATGCTTCCCGTGCCCAGTTCTTCCAGCTTTACAAGGCCGAGAAACCCGATAAGAGATTTCCGCTTGCCGCCTAAACCGTAAGACATCTCATAGGCATAGAATGAGGGCTTATCGCTTTGAATGAAAACCGCTTCTTTCATCCATGCCTCGAGGTATCTTCTTGCCCTGACATATTTGTTCTCTGTTTCGTTGTCTCCGGTCTCGTCTCTGCCGAAGTCTATCCTTACGATATTATATGGACTTTGCATGTATAACGCTTCCCTGAATTCAGGCGTAATTATATCGTATGGAGGCGCCAGTACGTCTTCCGCAGACACTCTTGAGACATTGTAGATGATTCCTCTGAAGGGTCTTACTTTTGCCATTATTATTAGTTTCAGTCCCGCAGCTTATTAAGAATTTATAGTTTATCACGGAAAGAATGTGAAATTCAATTTTACAGTAATCCTTCATTTACGGGTTGAGAAATCCTCCCCTTTACAAGGGGAGGTTGGAGGGGTTTTTGAAAAATAATTAAAACCACCCCTTCCCCTCCTTGCAAAGGAGGGGATTAAACCCGTAACTGAAGAGTTACATTTTACCGTATTTTTCTTTTTTTACGGTATAATTGAGATTGAAAAAAGAAAGGAGAATCAAATGGCTATACGTGTTGCAATAAACGGCTTTGGAAGGATCGGGAGGAATTTTCTCAGGACGAGCCGGGGGTATAAGGAATTTGAGATTGTTGCCCTGAACGATCTCACGGACGCAAAAACACTTGCGCATATTCTCAAGTATGACTCCGTGCACGGCATTTTCGGCGCCGAGGTAACATCCGGCAATGGAAGCATAACGGTTGACGGCAAAGAGATAAAGGTTTTTGCCGTTACCGAACCGGAGAAGCTTCCCTGGAAAGACCTTAACATCGATATCGTTATCGAATCGACAGGCAGGTTTGTCGACAGGCCGAATGCCGCGCGGCATATCGATGCGGGAGCGCAGTGGGTCATTATTTCCGCCCCTGCAAAAGAGCCGGATGCAACGGTCTGTATGGGCGTGAATGAGGAAACCCTTGACCCCACCAAACACAAGGTCATCTCGAATGCGTCCTGCACGACAAACTGCCTTGCGCCTGTTGCAAAGGTCTTACATGCCGAGTTCGGCATTGTCAGGGGACTTATGACAACCATCCATTCCTATACGAACGACCAGAGGATACTGGACCTGCCGCACAAGGACCTTAGAAGGGCCCGGGCAGCAGCCTTGAATATGATTCCGACGACAACGGGCGCTGCAAAGGCTGTCGGCATTGTGTTGCCCGAACTAAAAGGCAAGCTGAACGGCATGTCCATAAGGGTCCCTACCCCGAATGTTTCCGTTGTTGACCTCGTTGCGGAGCTCGGCAAAGAGGCTACCTCTGAAGAGATCAATGCCGCATTGAAGAGGGCAGCCGAGGGACCGATGAAAGGCATCCTTCAGTACACTGAAGAACCTCTCGTCTCAAGCGACTTCAACGGCAATGAACATTCATCTATCGTAGATGCGACCCTGACCATGGCGCTCGAAAACAAGCTGGTAAAGGTCCTTGCCTGGTATGACAATGAATGGGGTTACAGTTCGCGCCTGAGAGACCTGATACTTTATATCATAAAGAGGATGTAAGCATGAAAAAGAAAGACCTTATTGATCCAATGCCCGTTAAAGATATCTTTCACAAACTCACGATAGAAGAAGTCGACATCAAGGGCAAAAGGGTTTTTATCCGGGCGGATTTTAATGTGCCGCTTGATGACAATCTGATGATTACGGATGACAGGAGGATCCGATCAACCCTTCCTACAATCAATTATGCAATTGACGAGGGAGCAAAAGTCATCCTTTCATCCCACCTTGGGAGACCGCAGGGAAAAATAGACCCGAAGTCCAGTCTTGCCCCTGTTGCCAAAAGGCTTCAGAGGTTGTTGAATAAGGAAGTCACCTTTGCCCCTGACTGCATCGGGAGCCGGGTAGAAAACATTGTATCAAAGATGAAAGAGGGGGATGTGCTTCTTCTTGAGAACCTGAGGTTTCATCCGGAGGAAGAGAAAAACGATGAGGAGTTTGCGCGGTCCCTCGCAAAACTTGCCGATGTCTATGTGAACGACGCCTTTGGCGCAGCCCACCGTGCGCACGCCTCAACCGTGGGTATGACAAAATTTCTGCCTTCCGCGGCAGGTTTTCTTTTAAAGAAAGAGATTGAATATCTTAAAGGCGCCATAGATAATCCCGTCAAACCTTTCGTCGCTATTTTAGGCGGGGCAAAGGTTTCCGGTAAGATAGGCGTGCTCGAAAATCTCGTCGGCAAGGTCGATAAGGTTATCGTAGGCGGCGGCATGGCTTTTACGTTTATCAAGGCAATGGGATACGAAATAGGGGATTCCCTTGTAGAAGATTCCATACTTGAAACCGCCGAGCGGACAAGGATTAAGCTGAAGGAAAACGGCATTAAGTTTTATCTGCCGGTAGATTGTGTGATAGCCCAGAATGCGGACCCGAGCGCGGTAATAAAAATAGTGCCGACGCAGGAGATACCAAAAGGTTGGAAAGGCTATGACATCGGGCCTGCTTCCGTAAGGCTCTTCGCCGAGGTCCTGCAGGACGCAAAGACCATTTTATGGAACGGCCCTATGGGCATGTTCGAAGTGGACGCCTTTACAAGGGGCACCTTCGATATGGCCAAGCTTGTCGGAGACGCCTATGCTCTTACTATCGTCGGCGGCGGAGACACCGACCTCGCAGTTCACAGGGCGGGGGTATCCGATGTAATATCTTTCATATCAACAGGCGGCGGGGCCTCCCTTCAGCTCCTTGAAGGGAAAGAACTCCCCGGAATTGCAGCCCTGACCAATCGGGATGATTAGCAGTAACCGCTATTATTAACCGTTTACTATCTGATATAACTCGGTATTGCCGGCAGAAGATGAAGAAACCTTATGGGGTAACTTCTCATTTTCATGAGAAAGGATGCCCCTCTTCATCTCTACGATGGACGGATTCTTGCACTCAAATCGTTCGATGATATATGCCGCGGCAACTTGGGGGTTGATCACATCGCCGGTGCAGAAAATATCAAAAGCAGCATAGCCGTATTCCGGCCATGTGTGAATCGTGAGATGGGATTCTGCTATGATTACTACTCCACTAATACCAAAGGGATTAAATTCATGGAAGCTAATATTTATAATTTTGGCCTTAGCTTCTTTTGCTGCTGAGACCATAGCGTTTCTGACTTCTTTCAGACTTTTCAGTATTGCAGGGTTGCACTCCCTCAATTCCACCAAAAGATGAGTTCCCAACGCATTCAATTCTCTACCTCCCCTTCAACAAAATCTCAGAGAGCAAATCACTCCATTACAATAACTAAACTACGGCAAAATAGCATTGGTTGTCAAGAAAACGTTTTTGGCTGCTGCGATGAAGCGGTCTCCGCTGCCTGAGTGTCTTTGCAGGAGAAAAGGCAGGGGCTCCTCCCGCATGTTGCTATGAAAAACGACACTTTGATATAATCAAGTCTTACGACAAGAGCGATATGGTAGCTCAGTTGGTCAGGGCATGCGGCTCGGGGTTCAAATCCCTGCACCGCCAACAATTCGGCGTGGAGCTATATAATCATTGGTTGCTCGCGGAAGGAGGCACTATGACAGACATTATCGCAATAATTGGCGCTCTGATAGCACTTGCAGCAGCAGTTTTCGCTTACATCCAAGCACTGGCGGCAAAGCGTTCATTGCGCCAGGCTCAGCTCCTTAAGTTATTTGGATCATTCGATGTGGCAAGTGAGAGCACGATCGCAAATCCGGAACTTCTCTATTCAGTCCACGGGCTAAGCCGGGATGTGCCCATAGAAGAGGCACGAAACATCGCATACCTATCGATGTTGCTGGACTCATTCCAGCATTTTTATTATGAGAAGTATGATGGTGATTTCACTAAGATGGTCAAAGAAATGAAGAGTCACTCGACTTTCTTAAACCGGATATTAACTGTCGAAGAGAATAAGCGTAGATGGCTGATTCTAAAGAAAATTTACTATGGGGACTTTGACTCGGGATTTGTCGCTGCGATTGAAGCATTAATGGCTGATGAAAACCATGTGAAATAAAAAGCAAAACTATCCCACGGCAGCCTCCTGCTGGCTATATATCAGCGAGTTTGTTTTTTTTCTGATTTAACCATAAAATATCAGTGACTTCAACTATCAATTTTACAACTAATACCTAATAAGACAACTTCAATTTGTTGTCAGGGAGAGTGTTTATGAATGAAACAAAGGGTCGTGGAAGAATAATGATAATCGGGGCTGGAGGTGTCGCGACAGTTGCGGCTCATAAGTGCGCTCAGGTCCCTGAAGTCTTTAGAGAGATAATGGTCGCAAGCAGGACAGTTTCGAAGTGTGAGGCGATCAGAGAGGATATCAAACAGCGATACGGCAGGGAGATTCAAACAGCTCAGGTGGATGCCGACAAAGTGCCTGAGCTCGTCGGGCTGATAAAGCAATTTCAACCGGACGTTGTGCTTAACCTTGCCCTTCCATATCAGGACCTACATATAATGGATGCCTGCCTGGAGACAGGAGTGCACTACATAGACACCGCCAATTATGAACCACTGGATGAAGCCCACTTTGAATACAGCTGGCAATGGGCCTACCAGGAAAAATTCAGGCAGCGGGGAATTATGGCAGTCCTTGGTTCAGGATTCGATCCTGGAGTAACGAATGTGTATGCAGCCTATGCGCAGAAGCATCTCTTTGATGAAATACATTATCTCGACATATTGGACTGCAATGCAGGAAGTCATGGGCATGCCTTTGCAACTAACTTTAATCCTGAGATAAACATCCGCGAGGTGACACAGGTGGTGCGGCACTGGGAGAGCTCGAAATGGATCGAAACCCCGGCCATTATCGAAGACAACAGCATACATTTCAGCTTTGACTACCCGGTTGCAGGTCCAAAAGAAAGCTATATGCTCTATCATGAAGAACTTGAGTCGCTTGTTAAAAATATAAAAGGTCTGAAAAGGGCCAGGTTCTGGATGACGTTTTCCGAAAACTACCTTAACCACCTCAGGGTGCTGCAGAATGTTGGAATGACAAGAATTGACGAGGTGGGGTATGAAGGCCATAAGATTGTGCCAGTGAAGTTCCTTAAGGCCCTACTTCCCGAACCTGCATCTCTTGGAACAAAATATACAGGGAAGACAGTTATCGGCAACATAATGACCGGGATGAAGGATGGGAAGATTATTACCAGATACATCTACAATGTCTGCGACCATGAAGAGGCGTTTAAGGAGACCGGAACCCAGGCAATTGCATTCACGACCGGCGTGCCTGCGATGATCGGCGCGATGATGGTGCTCACAGGGATTTGGCAGGGGACAGGGGTATTTAATATCGAACAGTTGGACCCTGATAATTTTATGGAAGCGCTAAATAGATACGGCCTTCCCTGGCAGGTTACAGAACATGCTGCGCTTCCTGATAAGATTTAAAAATGCCAATACACACAAAGGAAATAAATAAATTCCTGAGGATCGCAAAAGGGGCAATTGAAACCCCTGTATATCTCTTAGACGAACCCCTTATTGAAAAAAACATGAAGGTCCTGCTGCATGTGAAAGAGCGCACAGGCTGCAAGGTCTTCCATGCATTAAAGGCCTATGCCTCTTTTGCAACTTTCCCGATGATGTCCAGGTATCTTGACGGCGTGAGTGCAAGCGGTCTCAATGAAGCGAGGCTTGGCTATGAAGAATTCAAGAAAGAGGTGCATACCTTCAGCGCAGCATACCGGGAAAAAGAGATAAAAGCTATCCTGAAGTATTCTGACTCAATCACATTCAATTCGTTTTACCAGCTTCAGCAATATGGAAAAGCTGCAAAGAAAAATGGCGTTGAGGTCGGCCTGAGAATAAATCCCGGACACTCTGAGGTTGATACAGACATGTACAACCCCTGTTCCCCATATTCAAGGCTGGGGATAATCCACTCCATCTTCAGACAGGAATTCCCCAAACAAAAGAGTATTGTGGACGGCCTGCACTTTCATGTGATGTGCGAGCAGAATTCAGACGTACTTGAAAGGGTGCTGAGGTCATTCGAGAAGCTTTATGGGAAATATATTAAGGGCCTGAAATGGGTGAATTTCGGAGGTGGCCATCACATAACAAGAGGAGATTATGACGTAGAGCTTCTGGTCAGGCTCATCAGCGCTTTTCAGAAAAAATACGGGGTACAGGTGTATCTTGAACCAGGGGAGGCGAGTGTCTACAATGCAGGGGTGCTGATATCGGCGGTCCTGGATATTGTGAAGAACAGGGCTGAGATCGCGATAATGGACACATCCGCAGAAACACATATGCCGGATGTTCTGCTTATGCCTTACAGACCCCACATACTTGGGTCAGGCATGAAGAATGAAAAAAAATGCCGGTATAGACTCGCAGGACCGAGCTGCCTTGCAGGGGACATCATCGGTGATTATTCTTTTGACAAGCCGCTAAGAAGAGGTGATAAGCTGATCTTTACGGATATGGCCCTTTACAGTATTGTGAAAAATACGACCTTCAACGGAATAAATCTCCCGGACATTGCGGTGATAAGGGAGGGAGGAAAGATAGAGGTGGTAAAGAAGTTCGGCTATAAGGATTACAGGGCCAGGCTATCGTGATTAACCCGAGAAATGCAATTACGGTGGGACATGTGAATAGTAAAAAGTGAATGGTGAGCCACAAATGGGTCAACGAGGTGGTTCATTTACATGGATATAACTTAAAAGCGTGTAGATCAATTTTGCAGCAAGAAAATCAGGGGCTTTGTGTTTGGATGGACATAACTCAACAACATCAAAGCCGACAATTCGTTTTGACTTCGAGACAGACGCGAGGAGCTTCATAACCTGATACCAGCCTAACCCGCCCGGCTCAGGTGTGCCTGTTGACGGCATGATGCCAGGATCAAAGACATCAAGATCAATGGTGATATAGACACTATCATTCAGCAGGCGTACTGCGTTATTTATCCATTTGTCAGAAGCGTGTATATCATGGGCAAAAAACATCTTTTTTCTATCGACATAGGCACGCTCTGAGGAATCCATACTCCGTATTCCGACAGAGACGATGTTTTTCGTGAATTCACGGACACGCGTCATAACACAGGCATGATTATAAGGGTTCCCCTCATATGAATCGCGAGAGTCGGCATGGGCATCAAGGTGCAATATGCTCAGATTCTCACAGTGCGTTGCATAGGACTTGATAACGCCAATGGAAACGGAGTGGTCACCCCCAAGTGTTACCACAAGCTTATTGTCTTTGAGATAACGGGATACTGTTGCATCAGTTTTTCTTAGCAAAACAGCAGAGGAGGCGGCATGGATCGGGTTGGCAGTAAAAATACCCTCCTTGTAAACCTCGCTGTCGGTCTCTATATCGTAGAACTCAAGATATTTTGATGCCTCGATTATTGCTGCAGGACCTTTATCGGCGCCTTTAAGCCATGTGCTGGATTTGTCAAAGGGAACAGGGAGGATAACTGCGCTTGCCTGAGAGTAGGCGGTGAGTGCACCTGACAATCCGCAGAAATTGGCAGGTGCTTTTGACATCTCAGCCCATGATGAAGACTGCAGCCGCTAAAACAGTGGCCCAGAGCCCGTCTTTATTTCCCTCGGCGGACTGGCAGATATGCCTTGTTTTGAATATATGATCGCTTGCCGTATACACCTGCTTACGTTCATCCCAGGCCTGGTTCGGGTCAAATGGTATACCAAGCGTCGTTGCAAGCATTGTAGCCGCAAGGTCTTCTGCGTATTCCCCAGAGATTATTGCCTTCTCACCAAAGGCATGGTGTTCTGAGAGATATCCATAGTTTGAAGAGTCCGTCGGCATGGCAACACCGATCGCTGCAGAGATAAGCCGGTTCGGCTCATTGGTCTCATTGCGGGCCATCACGCAAAAGGTAATCTCTCCCGGAGATAACAGTCTTAATCCGGCAGGTCGTGTAATGATTTTACAATTAGGCGGAAAGATGCTCGATACATATACAAGATTGCACTTCTCTATGCCTGCACTTCTTAATGCTAATTCGAAGGACGAAAGCTTGTCTTTATGAACACCAACTCCTTTCGTAAAGAAAATTTTCTTGGGTGTCAATCTTCATCCTCCTTTATGTTTTATAGATCATGTTGTTATATCAACGATATAAAAGATAACTAATAATGATAACGTATGACCTCGATCAATGTCAAAAAAATAATTGTATGTTATTAAAGAGTTGCCGTTGAAAAGCTGTTAACGGAGTGTTGAAAACCGATTGTCCCCTGAGCGCTATTCTACAGGCTTTTGTCTGCAACCCTTTGCTCTTTGGTTTTTATTTATCATACAATAAAATTCGGATGTTAAAAATATTTTTTTCAGGGATCGGCGGCAGCGGTGTTTCGGCCATTGCGGGTTTTATGGCGGACCGTGGTTACATGGTTGCCGGCTCGGACCGCTCTTTTGATAACAATCCCGAGCACCCGGTCTGCAGAACGCTTAAGTCCAAAGACATAGCCATTTTCCCTCAAGACGGTTCAGGCATTAATACCTCTATCGGGACGGCTGTTTTTAGCACTGCGGTCGAACATGATCAGCCGGAATTTATAAAAGCAAAAGAATTGGGCATAACGGTGAAAACCCGGCCTGAATATCTCAGCGAGATTGTATCGGCTTTCAGGTCAATAGCCGTCGCCGGGACGAGCGGAAAGTCGACCACTGCCGGAATGCTGGCCTTTTTAATGAATAAACTGGGGATGGAGCCGAACTATATAGGAGGGGGCAGGGTAAAACAGTTTAAGAGCGGCCTTAATATCGGCAATTGGCTTACCGGCAGCTCGGACCTTTTAGTTATAGAGGCCTGTGAATCGGATGGGACCATTATTAACTATTATCCGTTTTATTCGATCATTGCCAACCTGAGTCTCGACCATAATCCCGTTGAACAAACTGCCGGAATGTTTGAAACTCTCGGCAGAAACACGACAAAGGCGGTAATAATCAACGGCGACGACCGGAACCTGGGCCGGTGTAATTTTAATGACCCTTTAAGGTTTTCTATTGATACGGCTTCAGCTTTCCAGGCGAAAGACATCAATTATCACCCGTTTCATACAACCTTTCATCTGCATGATATTCATTTCAGGCTTTCCATGCCCGGTAAATATAATCTCTACAATGCACTGTCATGCATTGCCCTGCTTTCCGAAACGGGCATATCGCTTAAAGATATTGCGGAAATCTTACCGGATTTCTCGGGGATTGAACGCCGGTTTGATATTCACCTGAATGACAAGGGGCGTCTTGTTATAGACGATTATGCCCATAATCCGCATAAGATAGAATGTCTGATGGAAGCCGTAAAAGGAATAAGCGAGCGGGTTTGCTATGTCTTCCAGCCGCACGGATATGGACCGACAAAGCTCATGAAGCAAGGGTATATAGAGACCTTTGCAAAGCATCTTCGGGCCTCAGACCATCTTGTCCTTCTGCCGATATATTATGCCGGAGGTACGGCGCTGAAAGACATTTCGAGCGAAGACCTGATGGACGGCATAAAAACGGCGGGGAAATCGGTTGAGGTTTTGTCTGAAAGGTCGCTGCTCTTCAACCGTCCTGGCGAATGGGATACTTATATTATTTTTGGGGCCAGGGACGAAACCCTTGCGGACTTTGCGTGGGAGATTGCAGAGAGGTTAAAATGAAAAAATACTTTCTCCATAAAGAATCTTCCGGTCTGAAGCTTGACTATAAGAAGGACCTTAATCCCGATCAGTATGCCGTTGTCATGCATCCCGGCGGGCCTATGCTTGTCCTTGCCGGCGCAGGTACAGGCAAAACAAGGACCGTAACATATCGGGTTGCACGGCTGCTTGAAACAGGCGTGCGGCCTGAAAACATTCTGCTTTTGACGTTTACCAATAAGGCTGCAAACGAGATGATGCGGAGGGTCGAGTTCCTGATCGGCAGAAATATTCAGGGGCTTCATGGCGGCACATTCCATCACATAGGAAATATGATTTTGAGACGCCATTGCCTTCTCATCGGATACAAGGCCGGTTTTTCGATCCTCGACCGGGAGGACTCAAAAGATCTCCTTGACACATGCCTTGCGGAAATAAACAAGAGAGATTCCCTTCTTCCGAAAGGGGCGATTTTAGCCGGCATACATAGTTTAGTGAAAAACAGGGAAAGCGGCATTGATGACATTATTCCGTTACGGTATCCGCATTTTGTAAAGGTTATGGAGGAAATCGGACATGTCTTTGCCCTCTATGAGCAAAAGAAGACCGCGCTTAACCTGATGGATTTTGACGACCTTCTCGTAAACTGGAAAAGACTACTGCTTGAACATGATGATATCAGGGAATATTATGCCGCAAAGCTCACGCATATACTCGTCGATGAATATCAGGACACCAATAAGCTCCAGGCGGAGATTGTCGACCTCCTGGCAAAGGCGAACGGAAATATCGTGGCGGTAGGAGACGACGCCCAGTCCATCTATTCTTTCAGGGGAGCGGATTTTGAGAATATACTGAAATTCCCCGAACGGTATCCTGATGCGACGATATTCAACTTGACCACCAATTACAGGTCCACTCCGGAGATTCTCCATCTGGCAAATAAAAGCCTTGTTCGTAATAGCAGGCAATTTCATAAAGAGCTTTATTCCGTAAAAGTTTCCGGAAACATGCCTTTTCTTGTGCCGCTCAGGGACATATTTCAGCAGGCTGATTTTGTCAGCCAGAGAATATTGGACTTTCAGGCCGACGGAATGTCTTTAAACGACATAGCCGTGCTTTACCGCTCACACTACCAGTCTATGGAGCTTCAGATGGAGCTTCAGAGAAGGAACATTCCCTTTGAGGTAAGATCGGGCCTGAAATTTTTTGAGCAGGCGCATATCAAAGACGTCCTTTCTTTTATGCGTGTAACGGTAAACCCTTTTGACGAACTTAGCTGGAAAAGAATATTGAAACTGACGCCGGGCATAGGCAACATTACCGCCGGGAGGATATGGGATTCCATAAAGAGGTCCGAGGACCCTCTCGAAGCCGTTTTCGACACGGGAAGGATAATTCCTAAAAAGGCGCTCGACGGGTTCCTTCTATTTCTCTCTCTTGTCAGGGCATTAAAGGAAGGCGGGGAAAGCAATGCGCCTTTGCAGCCTTCTGCAGCCATCGACCATATACTCAGGCACGGGTATGAAGATTATCTCTACAGCCATTATCCGAATGCAGAAGAAAGGATAGAGGACATCGAACAAATGTCGCAGTTCTCGCTGAAATATACCTCTCCCGAGGTCTTTATCAGCGACATGAGCCTTCAAAATGCAGCCGGCGAAGAGGCGGAAGGCGCAGCCGAAGACCGGGAATATGTTATACTTTCAACAGTGCATCAGGCAAAGGGACTTGAGTGGAAAACGGTCTTTATCATCGGTTTAAATGACGGCCGATTCCCTTCGGCAAGGGCATTGAAGACTGACTCTGAAGAAGAGGAGCGGCGGCTCTTCTATGTCGCGGTAACAAGGGCCGGGGATGAACTTTATCTCTGTTACCCGGTAACTTCCGAGGAATGGCAGGGGCTTGGTTTTTTAAGACCTTCACGGTTTATCAAAGAATTGCCTGATAATGTCTATGAGGAGATCGTTGTAGAGGACAGCAATGAAATATATTAAGGCCGTCAAGGACGGATTTGAACTCATTAACAGAAACTGGCAGCTTGTACTGATACAGGCCGGCATGTTTTTTTTAAGCATCGTCCTGTTTTTCATTATTGTCGGCATACCGCTCGCCATAGCCTTCATCATATTCGGCATTGACCTTACGGGGCTGACCAACATAAGCGATATCTTCAGTACGCTCAGGGGACCCTCCGAAATCCTGTCGAAATACATCGGTTTTTTACTCCTCATTCTTGTAAGTATTATTTTGTATATTCTTGTTGCCACGGTATTCGGGATCTACATGTTCGGAGGTTCCATAGGCGTCATAGGAAGGTCGATTAAAGAGAAGGGCCTGAAATTTTCCATACGCATATTTATGGATGAAGCCAAAAGGCTTTTCCTCCGTCTTCTCGGTTTTACCTCTGTAATAGGACTGATTTTTATAGCCGCCGCCTTTTCCCTCGGGCTTCTCGGCGGCGGCATAGTGGCTATTATATCATTTGCGCAGAGTCAGGATTCGACCCTTGCCCTTTTTTTTGGAACGTTCTTTTCCCTGATTTTGATAATCCTTGCCCTGATCCTTATCATCGGCATACTTTCGATAACGGTCTATGGATTTGCCGCCCTCTTTTTTATCGGTGCCGGCTCTTTTAAATCCATTAAAGAGGCCTTCCGGTTTCTTATGAAATACCCCAACGGCTTCTGGCTTTATACCGTACTTTTCACGGGATATTTGCTTGCCGTTTTTTTAATGGGTCTGTTCAGTTATCCCTTTACCCTGATACCGATAATCGGAACGATCCTTTCATTCCCCTATCAGTTGTTCTCTTATATCTTCCAGACCTATCTCGGCCTTGTGATTATCGCCATTATCCTGAGTTATTACTATGCCAAGGAATTCCCTTCCGAACCTGAAGAACCGGTCATCGAAAGCCCTATCCCCCAGCCCCAGGCTGAGGAGACGGCCCCTCAAGAGAAAACGGAACCCGACGGCGCTGCACTAAATGAAGGGGACAAGAATGAAAGGGATGAAGAAGCGGACAATAACTCGAAAAATGCAATTAACCTGTCATAGAGACTGCGGATGTCTATCCCGGATTATTCACAAATTTTCTTTTTGAACCAAGGATAGAGTATTTGCGCTCATTCTCGGTCGTTCCTCCCTCCGAGGCTTTTGCCTCTTTATTATAAATATTGTATTTGACTATCGGCAAAAAAAACCGCTCAAATACTCTATCCTCGGTTGCCGTGACAATTTTATGAATAATCCGGGCTCTTTTCAAAAACCTTTGACTAAAGGTATACTAAAACACTAAAAAACAGGAGTAAGCAGCCCCTCTTTTTGGGTAAAAACAAAATTTCCCTGATTGTATTAAGTATGTTCGTTCAGGGTATAGTATCATGTAAAAAATGCGCATCGACAAACTTGAGATTATAGGATTTAAATCATTCGGAGAAAAAACCGCCTTTGCTTTTCATCCCGGAATAACCTGCATTGTCGGTCCCAACGGTTGCGGAAAGAGCAACATTGTTGACGCTTTCCGCTGGGTCCTGGGCGAGCAGAGCGCCAAGAGCTTGAGGGGTGAAAAAATGGAGGAGGTTATCTTCGACGGCTCGACCTCCAAAAAACCCAGGGGGATGGCCGAAGTTACCCTTTACCTTTCGGGAATAAACGGCGCCGGACAGCCTGCCCTGGAAGAAAACGGAGACCCCTCTACCGATTCCGTATCGGTCACAAGAAGACTTTACCGCTCCGGTGACAGCGAATATATGCTGAATAAGAGTCAGTGCAGACTGAAAGACATACGAGACCTTTTCCTTGACACCGGGCTTGAAGTGAAAAGCTATTCAATCCTTGAGCAGGCAAGGATTACGGAAATCCTGAACGCAAAACCCATTGAAAGACGGTTCCTCATCGAAGAAGTGGCGGGCGTTATGAAGTATAACGTGAGGAAAAAAGAGGCGCTTTCCAAACTTGAATCCTCAAGGGGAAATCTTCAGAGGATAAACGACATTATCATCGAAGTCAGGAAACAGATCAATTTTCTTGACAGACTTGCAAAAAAAGCCGAGAGATATAAAAAGCTCACATCGGAAGTCAATGCCATTGAATTGAAAATAGCAAAAAAAGACTATGAGACTCTCAAAGAGTCTTATACGTCAATATTAGCTGAATACAACATGCTGAAAGAAGAGGAGTCTGTTCAAAAGGCGGAGCTTTCAAAAATAGAGACCGAGACGGAAACAAAGCGTATCGAACTTCTTGAAAAGGAAAAACTACTGGAACAGGTCCAGATAAAGTTCCAGAGTCTTGAAAGAGAAATCGCCGAAATCGAAAAGAACATAGCTGTTGCAAAAACCGAGATAGAAAACCAGCAGGAATATCTCTCCCGGCTTTTTCAACAGAAAGAAGAATATAGCACAAAAGAAACCGAAGCTATCGCAAAGCGTCAGGAACTCGAAAAAACCGAGGCTGACCTTTTTTCCGAACTGGAGAACAGGAAGGGACAACTCAGCGAAAAGGCTGATTTCTCAAGGTCTCTGGAGGAAGAACTCTCCGAGCATGAAGACCTGCTTGAAAGCAAAAGGAGAGAGCTTTTCAGAATATCGGACGAACTCGGCAGCCTGAGAAACAACCAAAGCCGATTGCAGTCATCCCTGGAAAGCCTTAAACACCGGGAAGAGACGTCCATGAGAGAGTCTGAAAGCCTGAACAGGACATTGTCGGATGTTGACGTCTCTTTAAAAGACATTGAGTCGGGAATCCTCGATAAGAACAATAACCTCCTGATGCTGAATGACAAAAAGGGGAATCTCTATAACGAACTGGCTTCAGGTAAAAGCAGGACCGAAACTCTCAGGGAAACATTGTCACGGCTTAAAGAAGAATTTGCATCATATACATCAAGGATTGAATCTCTGAAGGAGCTGCTGTTCGACGATTCAACAAAGGAGCTTCTCTCGGAAGGTTCGAATTTTCATCAGATCGCTTCGATCTCCGATGTTATTGAAGTAGAAGACGCCTATGAAAAGGCCATTGAAAGCGTCCTTTCAGAAAAGGTCAATTCTTTTATCCTGCCTACTTTCAATGATATTCAGTCAGCCGTCGCCGCATTAAAGGCCAAAGGGCTTGGAAGGACCGCCTTTATCCCTGCTCATCCCCACGTTAAGGAGGAAGCGGTCAATGCCCCGGAAGGCATTATCGGCAGGGCCCTGGATGTTATTAAAGCAGGTGATGAGTTCTCGGGCATCGCAAAAAGCCTGCTTGAAAATATTTTTATCGTAAAAGACCTGAAGACGGCCCTTGATTTCATCGCTTCGGGACATCATCTCTTTTTTGTCACCCTTGACGGCGATGTTATCGAACCGTCAGGCGCGGTCATTGCCGGAGAGATAAAAGGCGTTTTCAAGAGAAAGAGGGAGATCAGGGAACTCGAAGCGGAAATTGAGGCTAAACGGTTTTCTATCGACCGTATGCAGAATGATCTGAATACGGTCCAGCAGCTGACCGAAATAAAAGAGGCTGACATCAAAGCTATTGAAGCGGCAATCGTGGAGAAAGAAAAAGAGGTCTCTTTGTTGAAACTGACTGCTGAAAACTACAAAGAGGACAGGGAACGGAGAAACAGAAAGCTTGCCTACATTACCTTGGAAATCGAACAGTTGGGAAAAGAAAAAGAATCCATAGAGCGGCAGCTAATGGACAAGGAAGACGAGATCAGACAGGCGGACATAAAAAGGGAAGAGGCCGAACGGCAGAGCGCTTCCCTGCAGGAGGAAATCTCCCTGAGAAGGTCGCGTCTTGAAGAGCATCGTTCAGAGGTAACCGATGTAAGGCTGTTGATAACATCACTGAAAGAGAAAATAGACGCCGTCATCAAGGAAAGAGAAGCCCTGATAAAGGAAATAATCGATACGAAACAGAGGCAGGAGCTTTTAGAAGAAGAAACCGCCTCGATACAAGCGCGCATTGCGCAGCGCAAAACGGAGATGGAAGAGAGCGAAGAAAAGATACTGGCCATGGTGACCGTTGCCGATGAATACCGTAAGGATATTTCCGAAAGAAAGGACGTTATAGATACAGAAAACCATGAGCTTCTGACAACGGAGCACGGGCTTAAACAACTTAGGGGCCGGATAGATTCCCTGTCCCAAAGGACTGCGGAACTTGATATTCAGAGGGCGGAACATAAAATTAAGATGGAAAACCTTTATGAACACATAAGGCAAAACTACGGTCTGGCGATTGATATTGTAGAAGTCGAAGTTTTAACGGAAGACGACGAGCAACAGCTTCTTGACCTCAGGGCAAAGATTCAGGAACTGGGACCGGTAAACCTCGGCACTATAGAAGAATATGAGGAGTTGCACACACGCTATGAATTCATGAAAACACAACAGGATGATCTCAACAGGTCTATTGCCGAGCTTGAAGAAGCGATTACAAAGATAAACGTTACCACCCGGAAAAAATTAAGGGAAGCCTTTGAAGCTCTCAAGACAAAATTCTCCGAGGTTTTTATATCATTATTCGACGGAGGAAGGGCGGAACTTGTCATGACCGATGAAAGCAATATCCTTGAGACGGGGATAGATATTATCGCCCAGCCTCCGGGGAAAAGGCTTCAGAATATAGCTTTGCTGTCAGGCGGCGAGAAGACCCTTACCGCATTGTCCCTGCTCTTTGCAAGTTTCCTGCTTAAGCCGACTCCGCTCTGCATCCTCGATGAGGCGGATTCCGCCCTGGATGAAGCCAATACGGAAAAATTTTCGAATATGGTAAGGGATTTCTCAAAAGATACACAGTTTATCGTTGTGACCCATAACAGAAATACCATGAATGTGGCTGATTATATATACGGCATAACCATGGAAGAAGCGGGTATTTCCAAAGTCATCTCCATGCAGCTTGTAGAAGCCCAGGCTATTGGTTGAGTTTGCAAAAACTACGGATGTCCAAAATAAATTTATTTAACTCGATAAATTTTTAAAAGATAGTTCATGGTAATTGCATAAAAATATTTTGGTAACACATCTATAATAAGTACACTATGGTATCGAAAAATAAATTTATTTTGGACATCCGCAGTTTCTATGACAGTTTAATTGCATTTTAAGGTTTAGCCCATATTATTCATAAAATTTGCAACAGCAACTGAGGATAGAGTATTTGAGCGGTTTTTTTTGCCGATAGTCAAATACGGTATATGAAAATAGAGAGGCAAAAGCCTCGCAGGGAGGAACGACCGAGAATGAGCGCAAATACTCTGTCCTCAGTTCAATCAGAAAAATTTATGAACAATCCGGGATAGACTGTGTAAACCGTGTAAACTTCGCAAATGAATCAGATAATAAACAAATTAGGTAATATCAAAATCTCCACCGCCCCTGAAGACCTTATATGCTATGGCTTTGACGCTTCCGGAATCGAAATTGCGCCTTCTGCAATTGTCTGGCCCGAGAATACGCAAGATGTTGTGAAGGTAATGAAATATGCCTATGAAAAAGGCATCCCGGTTGTTCCCCGAGGCGCCGGCACGGGCATGACTGCCGGAGCCGTCCCTTCAAAGGGAGCGATAATACTCAGCCTTGAGAAGATGAAAAAGATCCTCGATATAGACCGCGAAAACCTGTCCGTCATATGCGAACCCGGGGTGATCAACGGAAGGCTTCAACGGGAACTGGAATGGATGGGCTTTTTTTATCCGCCTGACCCTGCAAGCTTAAACTTTTGCACCATCGGCGGCAATGTTGCAGAGAATGCGGGCGGACCGAGGGCCATAAAATATGGCGTTACCCGGGACTATATAATGGAGATCGAGGCCGTCCTTCCGAACGGAGATATAATAACCGCAGGGGTTAAAACCGCAAAAGGGGTTGTCGGCTATGATCTGGCAAGACTTCTTGTAGGGTCGGAGGGAACGTTAGCGGTATTTACAAAGATAAGGCTAAGGATCCTCCCTTTGCCGGAAGACGTCGTTACCCTGCTTGCCGTTTTTCATGACCTCGAAGCCTCCGGAGATGCCGTATCAAAAATCATAGCCTCAAAGATAATTCCCAGGACTCTCGAATTTATGGATCATGAGGCCATAATGGCGGTAGAACAGTACAAGCCTGTCGGACTCCCTGCAGAAGCCGAGGCGGTTCTCCTTATTGAACTGGACGGTTATCCGTCAGTCATAACAAAAGAGGCTGAAAAGATAGTGGATATCTGCCAAAAGCTCGGCGCCGAAATAAAGATAGCAGAGGATGAATATGCAAGAAACAACCTGTGGGCCTCGAGGCGGGCTATATCTCCCGCCTTATATCAGATAAAACCGACCAAGATCAACGAGGATATCGTTGTGCCGAGGAACAGGGTCACCGAGATGCTGAGACGTCTCAGAAATATTTCAGAGCAAAGCGGCATAAAGATAGTCAATTTCGGCCATGCCGGCGACGGCAATATCCATGTCAACATTATGGTTGATAAAGCGGACAGGGAAGAGTATGAGAAAGGTTTAAACCTTGTTGAAAAGATATTTCAGGAGACGCTTTCTCTCGGCGGCACGATCTCCGGAGAGCACGGTGTCGGCCTCACAAAGGCAGGGTACATCGGCATGGAGCTTTCCAAAAAAGAGCTTGAGATTATGGAGGCCATCAAAAAGGTCTTCGACCCGAAGAATATCCTGAACCCCGGGAAGATATTCCCTCATTCCCAATCACGATAATAGAACTTCACGAGTTTTTCAGGTTTCACTCCTATGGAATAAAGGCTGATCAATGCCCAATTCCTCAAGGTGCAGTAGAGAATTCCCTCTCTTTCCCATCTGCGCGAAGATGTTTTTACCTTCTGCGGGATGATGGAAATTTTATACCCTGATTTCTTCAGCCGCCGCATAAATTCCACATCTTCCATTATAGGAATATCTTTAAACCCCTTAAGCGTTTCAAAGCATTCTCTTCTTATGAATATGGCCTGGTCGCCGTATGGTATTCGGGTGGCGCGGGTACGAACAAAGACAAGTTTTTCTATCAGCCTGAATATCCATCGTCCGGATTCTATCCCCAAATCAAAAGCGCCTCCCGTGTATTCTCTATTGCTTATTACCGAAGAGATGCCGTCGAAAGCTTCTTCAGGAAGTTCGGTATCGGTATGCAGAAAAAGCAAAATCTCTCCTTTTGCGGCAGAAGCCCCTTTATTCATCTGGATTCCACGGCCCCTGGGAGAAACAATTTTTATGACATCATTATGCTTTATGAAATTGATAGTGCCGCCTTTTTTATCCCCATCCACAACGATTATCTCAAATTCAAAACCGGAACCGATTCGGCGGATATGTTCTATGGTCCGATTAATTATTGAGGATTCATGCAGTACAGGGATGATGATGGAAAAAGAAGATTTCATTTTTTCAGGTTGTTCGATATAAATTTCATTGTCCTTGAATTTGCAAACGCTGTATCTTTATTTCTTTCATATAATGCCTTTAAATCTTCAATCGTATCAACATCACGCAGTTCGGGAAGAAAATGTGCTCTGTAATTTTTCTCCCTCAATATTTTCAGGGTGTCTTTTAACACAGTATCCGTGCCCCATGATATTCCTTTAAATGCTTCCGGAAGAAAAGAGTTATGCCTGAATCCTATCAGATAGTACCCTCCGTCTGCGGAAGGACCGATAACGACATCGTTTACATGCAAAGCCTTGAAAGCCATGTCCAATATATTTTTTTGTAAATCCGGCAGGTCGCTGCCGAGGATGACCGCTTTTGTAAATCCTTTTGCAAAAGTCTCTCTAAAAGCGTTCTTCATTCTGTCACCCAGGTCAACGCCTTTCTGGGGGGCATAAGTATAATTCTTACCGAGCCATTTTGAAATCGCATTCGCCGATTCCGGCGGATAGAAATATACGATTATTGGAAGGTTAGCTTTGGCGAGCGTCTCCAGCATGTCAAGAACAAAATTTCTATATAGCGTCTGTACAAGACCATGGTCCAGGTCCTTTGCAAGACGGGTTTTCACGCTTCCTTTTTCAGGAAGCTTAACAAAGATTAGTATGCAGCTATCCACCATATCTAATTTCTATTCCTTTTTGCGAAAAATCATTAATGGTCAGATTTACAGGTCAATACACTATCTATATGTTGGGGACTCCGCCTGATTTTTTCAAGTGTGATATCACATTTACCTGATAACCCTCATTGCGGATATTTCATGGACGCAGTTGATTACGGGGACAAACATCGATTAGTTGCCGTGTTCCGGTGCCTTATCTTTCTTGATTAAAAAAAGGCCCTCCACCATGATCAATAAACACTGCCTTCAGCCACTACTCGTGTTTTTCTTTACAGGCCCGCGGCTTTCGATTACGGGATGAAACATAAAAACTTGGAAATATTTGTTACCCCTCCAAACAAAGAAAAGTGAGGTTGACCCTGATGATTCCTGAGGTAAAAAATAAGGGTAAAAGATCAAAGTGGAATAGTCCTGACGCAACGAAAACCGAGAGCGTTGAACGTGAGACCGGAAATGAACCTGAAGCGGTAAGCGCAACGAGTGTATCCACTTGATTTAGCTGCGCAAAGTAGAATTATAAGCACAACTTATCTAAATTGTCTTCGTGAAAAAAGTTCCTATCGTTAATGTATAGCAGAATAGCTTGTTGCGTAAAATTCTTTAATTGTTCAAGATTATCTCTTAATCCGTCTGCGGTGCCATTATGAACAATCTTGGACCTCGTGGTGTATATTGTTTTCCCTATGCTGTACAAATCATGAATATCATTATTAGAATAAATTGTAGCCGCTTTCTTGAATAAATTGGCAAATCGTAGCCTGAATTTATAACTAAGTTCCTGGGTACTTTTCGGCAATAATAACATCTCCATGATGATAGCCAAGTCTAAAAAACGATGAGCCGTTGACAAACCATCGGAAGACAATGCATATAGATATTTTCCCAAAATGATTGACAACTTGTCATCCTGTCTCAGATTCGTTATCGCTTGTATTAAATGGCGGAGCCGTTCAAGTGAGGTATCTGTAAGTTTAAAGTGTATTCTTCCACTGTATAATTTCGGATGAATATAATATTTTGTATGGCCGTCAGATTTTCTTGAAAATCCAAGATTCACCCCCGTGAATATTTCATGGTTTAATAATTTTAAGGCTTGCTGAAATGCAATCGCATCCTCGCGAGAATCTGCAATCAACACGAAATTTAATCTCATTAAATTCCTCAAATTCGGGTCGTGGAAATCGGGCATAAATAACTTGAACCACATTTCGTGGTCGGGATAATAAGAAGTCTTCGTCATGCAGCCATTATTGTCAAATTCAAATTGGACATTTTTGATGCCTAAAACGTACTGACAATCTTCATCATCAATACGTTTTATAAATATATGCTCATTTATCTGCGCTTCCTTAAGTGCCGATTGTAAGGAAATAGGGAAATAAATTTTTGTCGTTTGAACCATTGATTATGCTAAAACAATGCGCAAGATAACCACAAGAAGAAACGTTTTCTGGCGTATTCAGTTAAAACGTAAAGATGAATTGCCTGAAGACTGCAATACATCAAAATTACACCGTTGAATTGGTATAGCAACACCGGTCCCGGCGTTGCATAGTTCATAGTGCATAGTTCATAGGGTCAGGTCTACACTCTGTAACAGCAACGTGATAATGTCCTATTAGAGCAAAATGAAAATGTCCTATTTGCACAATGCTAAACTGCTCCTTTTAAGGAGGAGGCAGGATGGCAGGAAAGGACATAATCATAATGCGGCAG
>Ga0265292_1000955_pt1 | contig 29961 bp, 29 predicted proteins | sample Munlanlewell296A_FD_189080 | JGI IMG/M metagenome (GOLD analysis project Ga0265292, IMG submission 189080) | Leachate microbial communities from a municipal landfill in Southern Ontario, Canada - Leachate well 296A | ecosystem: Engineered > Solid waste > Landfill > Unclassified | place: Canada... | reverse complement strand
GTCCTTCCGATCTATTAAATGCTGCAAGAGAAGATTCTGATCTTGCTTTAGAGTTAGGAGAAAAGTACGGTTTCAGAAATGCACAGGTAACGGTAATAGCTCCAACCGGAACGATCGGATTAGTGATGGATTGCGATACTACTGGAATCGAACCCGATTTTGCTTTAGTGAAATTTAAGAAACTTGCCGGCGGAGGTTATTTCAAAATTATTAATCAATCAATTCCTCCTTCTCTTAAGAGATTAGGTTATAATGAAGATCAAAGCCGTGAAATAATTAAATATGCAAAAGGTTCCGGGACACTTATTGGATGTCCTCATATTAATCATGAATCGCTCAAGGCAAAAGGATTCAGCGATGATGTGCTGAATAAGATCGAAACTATTTTACCTTCCGTATTTGAATTAAGTTTTGCATTCAATAAGTATACGCTTGGTGAAAAGTTTTTGAAAACTAATCTCAATTTTACCGATGAACAAATAAACAATTTCAATTTTGATCTTCTTACAGAACTCGGATTTACAAAAGAAGAAATTGCATCGGCAAACGATTACGTTTGCGGAACAATGACTGTTGAAGGCGCACCTTTCTTTAAACATGAACATTATCCTGTATTTGATTGCGCTAATAAATGCGGCAAGAAGGGAACACGCTTTATTAAAACCGATGCACATATTAATATGATGGCGGCTGCTCAGCCATTCATCTCCGGCGCAATATCCAAAACTATTAATCTGCCTAATAATGCTAGTATTGATGATATCAAATACGCTTACTTGCAATCATGGAAACTTGGAACAAAAGCTAATGCACTTTATAGAGACGGTTCAAAACTTTCTCAACCTCTAAACAGCATGACCGATGAAGAAGTAGAAGACTTGATGGAGAAGAAAGAAGAAAATGATATAATCAAGATTGCCGAAAGAATTATTCACAGATATATTGCAAAGAGAAGAAGATTACCCGATAGAAGAACCGGCTACACACAAAAAGTAAAAATTAGCGGTCAAACCGTTTACATTAGAACTGGTGAGTATGAGAATGGTCAACTTGGTGAAGTATTTATAGATATGCACAAAGAAGGCGCAGCATTCCGAAGTTTGTTGAACTGTTTTGCTATTTCAATTTCTCTCGGTTTACAGCACGGTGTTCCCCTTGACGAATTTATTGATGCATTTGTTTTCACAAGATTTGAACCGAGTGGTGTTGTAGCCGGTCACAGCAGAATAAAAATGGCGACCTCGGTTATTGATTTCATATTTAGAGAACTTGCTGTTACATATCTTGGTAGAAATGATCTTTCTCATGTTGATGAATCTGAAATAATAAAAAAACCAGATCACCGGTCCGTTGCAGAACCGGATTTTGAAAGTGAAGAGATTGTTAGTGAAAGAATGATCGAATTAGATAATGCTAAAGATCTTGTAGATCGTTATCCGGGTGATACACCTTCGGAACAAAAAGCTCATGCTATTACTCTTCATCAAAGTGTTATGAAAGCTCGGGAACGCGGGTACACTGGCGATATTTGTCCCGAATGCCAGAGTATGACCATGGTTCGTAACGGTACTTGTTTGAAGTGTACGACTTGCGGCGCAACTACAGGATGTAGTTGAATTAACTATGATCTATACGTTTCTACTTAACAGAAAGGGACTAAAGCATAGTCCCTTTTTCATTATATATGAATTGAGAATTTGTTGACTTTAATAACTCTGAGGAATACAGTAAAAAATTTCTTATCTTTTAACAGTGAGGTAATAAAATTTATAAGGCAAACCAATGACGGAACCAATAAAAAAGAAATATGTAGTAGACACTAATGGTAATAAAACAGCAGTAATCTTAGATATGAAAATATATGAGAAATTGATAGATGAAATTGATGAACTAAATTGTGCATTAGGTTACGACCAGGCTAAAAAAGAAAATGAGTTGGATTTGATATCCGGTAATTCTATTACCTTAGAAGAATTTATATCGAAAAGAAAAGCACGAAAAATAAAGCGTAAAATTAAAGCTTAGTATGCCTTTCATTGTTCAAATTCCTAAAAAAGTTGAAAGAAAACTATCCCATTTCCCCGATTCTGTAATAGACAAGATACTGCCTCATCTAAAAATTTTATCAGGTAATCCCTTTCCTCAAAATTCTAAGAAGCTTCACAATAGAGAGGGTTATCGTTTGAGAGTTGGTGATTATAGAATCATCTATGAAGTTAATCTGACGGAAAAAATAATAATCATTCAGCGAATCGCTCATAGGCATGATGTTTACAAAGGTAAATGAACTATTAAGTAAAGATTATATCATAATCTTACTTTGATTTTCTATTTGAGAAAGGGGCTAAAGCTTAACCCCTTTTTCATTATATTGGAATTGTTATTCGTTGACTTTTATAACTCAAAGGGATACATTTTCACCTCATTTTTGAGCAATGATTGCAGAAAATCTTAAAAAAGTTGAAGACAAGATTGCAGAATCTTGCATTAAATGTGAAAGAAATCGTTCTGAAATAAGACTGATTGCGGTGAGTAAAACTCAGCCGAAAGAAGTTATTAGAGAAGCTATTAACACCGGAATAAAAGATTTTGGTGAGAATAAAGCTCAAGAACTTCGCGATAAATCTGATTTGATTTCCGGAATTATTAACTGGCACTTTATCGGGCATCTTCAAACAAATAAAGTTAAATATGTTATTAAAGCGGCAGAATTTATTCATGCTGTTGATTCGATAAAGTTAGCTGAAGAGATAAATAGAAAATCCAAAGAGATAAATAAAAATCAGAAAGTTCTTCTTGAAATTAAAACTTCTGATGAAGCAACAAAATTTGGACTTGTAAACGAAAAAGAAATTTTTGAAGTAGCTCATTTTTGTAAAAAAAACTCTAATTTAGATTTAGTTGGATTAATGACTATGGCGCCATATTCCGATGATGAAAGTGTGATCAGAAATTGTTTTATTCAATTGCGCAGACTAAAAGAAAAATTAAATAAAAATGGATTTACTCTTTCTGAACTATCAATGGGAATGACCAACGATTACACAATTGCAATTGAAGAAGGAGCTACCATGTTGAGAATTGGAACTGCAATCTTTGGTGACCGGTCAACCGGCAGGCATACAGAATTTATAAATAAAGCGGGAACAAAATGAAATTCACCCCGTTTGGTATAAAAAATCAAGAGTTCAATAAAAGTGTCCGTGGTTTTGATCGTGACGAGGTAAATGCATTCCTTGAACGGTTATCGGATGAATTTGAACATCTGCAAAATGAAAATGAAAAGCTGAAGAATGAACTTGACCGCCAGGAAGAACAATTAAAAGAGTTCAAAAGAATTGAGAAAAATCTTCAGCAGGCAATGTTGAATCAAACAGAATCAACATCTAGAACAGTTGATTCTGCGAAGAAACAAACTGCTCTGATGGTAAAAGAAGCGGAACTCAAATCAGCACAAATAGTTGAGAAAGCTAAAGAAAGTGCTAATTCTGTCCGCGATTCTGTTTTGAAACTCCGCGAAGAAAGAAAATTATTAATTGCCCGAATCAAAGCATTGATTGATTCTCAATCAAGTTTACTTGAGATGAATGTTCAGAACATTGATACACGCCCCAAGAAAAAAGTAATTGCTAAAGAGCAGACGAATCAAGAAGAACAAAGCGATATAAATGTTGATGATATTTTGGAGAAACTTTTATGAGTTCTCTTATTGAAATGATCAATGAAACATTAGAAGTAATCAGAAAGGAAACAGATAAAAATTATGAAGTTGGAATTATACTTGGTACCGGTCTTGGCGGATTAGTTAAAGACATTTCTGTAGAACATGAAATTGATTATTCCGATTTACCGCATTTCCCTCTCTCTACTGTTGAATCACATCATGGTAAATTAATCTTTGGGAAGATCGGCGGGAAGAATGTTGTTGCAATGCAAGGTAGATTTCATTTCTACGAAGGATACACGATGCAGCAAATTACATATCCTGTACGTGTTATGAAATTTCTTGGTGTTAAAACTTTACTTGTCTCAAATGCCTGCGGCGGTATGAATCCGATCTATCAACGCGGAGATATTATGCTGATGGTTGACCATATTAATTTATTGGGTGATAATCCGCTTATTGGAAAGAATGAAGATGCATTTGGTCCAAGATTTCCGGATATGAGCGAACCGTATAATTTGGAGTTGATAAAACTTGCCGAACAAGTTGCTCTCGAAAATAAAATTAAAGTTCAGAAAGGTGTTTATGTTGCTGTGCCCGGACCAAACCTTGAGACAAAAGCCGAATACAGATTTTTACGTGCTATTGGAGCAGATGTTGTTGGAATGTCAACCGTTCCGGAAAATATTGTTGCTAATCATATGGGAATGAAAGTTTTAGGATTAAGCATTATTACGGATGAATGTTTTCCGGATGCTTTAAAACCAGCAAAGGTTGAAGAGATTATTGCTGCAGCAATGGCTGCAGAACCAAAGATGACTTTGATAATGAAAGAGGTTATAAAAAAACTGTGATAGAGAAAAAATCTATTTATTATGCAACACCCGGATTACTTGCCGTTATTATTTTTGCATCCAACTTTTTAAGCACAGATTTGTTTAAAGCCGGCTATCAAAATTTTTCCGTCTGGTTTGTTCTTTCTGTTTTTTCATTTGCGTGCGGCTGGCTGATAAACAAAACACTTAGTTACAATCATGGCGGCAAAGTTGTATTTGCAGTTATTGTTGCTTCGGTATTTGTAAGTGTTATACTCGTTTCAATATTTAGCGAGTATTTTGGATTAAGTAACCTTCTTGTTGAGAACATGATTTTATATGTTCTTCGTAACATTATGCTTGGAGCAATCGCATTTTTTGGTATGGCTTTGTCAGAAGTTATACTTCTGCAGAAAGAAGGGAACAGAGGAAAATCAAAAGAAGATGATGCAAAAAAAATATTAATTGCTGCTCAGCGCGAAGCGCAGTTAATTGTTGAAGAATCAAAATTGAAAGCAGATAAATTGCTTTATCACGCTCAACAGAGTGTTGATGATATAGTTGAGAGAAAAACACAAATTGAAAGAAGACTAAAAGAATTTCTTTCTGCCGAGAAAGAATTAATCAAGAAATACGAATCAGAAGAAGAATAAATTACCTCCACACAATTCAAATATAGAGTTAACAAATGTTCAAACAGTTTGATGAAAAAATAAACTATCCAAAGATCGAAGAAGAGGTACTAAAGTTTTGGCAAGAGAATCAAATTTTCGAAAAAAGCATTTCATCACGTCCCAAATCAAAACCATTTACTTTTTATGAAGGACCTCCAACCGTAAACGGTAAACCGGGAATTCATCATGTAATGGCAAGAGCATTAAAAGATTTAGTCTGTCGTTATAAAACTTTGAAAGGTTTTCAAGTTCACCGTAAAGCCGGATGGGATACACACGGTCTTCCAATTGAAATAGCTCTTGAAAAAGAACTCAACTTCACTCAGAAATCTGATATAGAAAAATATGGCGTTGCCGCTTTCAATAAAAAAGCAAAAGATCTTGTATATCATCATATTGAAACGAAAGAGGGATGGCGTACTTTAACAGAGCGTATGGGTTATTGGGTTAATCTTGATGATCCCTATATCACTTGTACAAACGATTATATTGAATCAGTATGGTGGGCTTTATCAGAATATTTTAAGAAGGGATTGATCTATAAAGGATTTAAAATTGTTCCTCAATGCCCTCATTGCGAAACGCCTTTATCATCACATGAACTTGCTCTTGGTTACGATGAAGTTCAAGATCCGAACGTTTACGTTAAATTTAGATTGAAGAATGAAGATGCATCAATTCTTGTTTGGACCACTACACCTTGGACTTTAATTTCTAATGTAGCATTAGCTGTCGGAAAAGATATTGATTACGTTAAAATTAAAACCAAGAAGCATGGGTTTTTGTATTTAGCAGAAGCTCGCTTACCGGTAATAAAAGAAGAGTATCAATTAATTTCTAAGTTAAAGGGAAAAGATCTATTAGATAAAGATTATGAACCGCTCTATTCTTATGTCCCGGTTGAACAAAGAGCTTGGTATGTTATCGCGGGAGATTTTGTTAGTACCGAAGATGGAACAGGTGTTGTTCATATAGCTCCGGCTTTTGGTGCTGATGATTATGAAATTTCTAAAAAATATAATTTACCGTTTGTCCAACCTGTTACTAAGGGCGGAAGATTTACTGATGAAGTTACTGATTTTGCGGGACGGCTTGTTAAGACAATTCAATTTGAAACCCATGAAGAAAAAGGTGTTGATCCGGATATCATCCGCAATTTAAAAGAACGCGGATTAATTTATAAAGCAGGCAATGATTATAAGCACTCATATCCTCACTGCTGGCGTTGTGATAATCCGTTGATCTATTATGCGCGCGATAGCTGGTACATTAGAACAACTGATGTTGCAAAACGAATGATGGAATTAAATAATACTATCAACTGGTATCCTCCGGAAGTTGGTTCCGGCCGTTTTGGTAATTGGCTGGAAGAAAATAAAGATTGGTCGTTATCCCGTGATAGATATTGGGGAACTCCACTTCCAATTTGGTTGAATGATGATAGCGAAATGATTGTTGTTGGTTCAATAGCAGAATTGAAAGAAGGATTTGTTGAACGGGACGGGAAACGAATTTCAGTTAAAGATTTACAGGCTGAAGAGATTGATCTGCACAAACCGTTTGTTGATGAAGTAAAATTTGAACGGAACGGAAAGATTTATAAACGGACTCCTGAACTGATTGATGTTTGGTTCGATAGCGGTGCGATGCCGTTTGCACAATATCATTACCCTTTTGAGAATCAAGAATATTTTAAGGAAAATTATCCGGCCGATTTTATATGTGAAGGAATTGATCAAACGCGAGGCTGGTTTTATACTCTTCATGCTATCGGAACAATGTTATTCGACAGCATTTCTTACAAAAATTTGATCGTAAATGAATTAGTCCTTGATAAAAAAGGACTTAAGATGTCGAAATCGCGGGGCAATACTGTTGATCCGTTTTCTCTGTTTGAAAAATATGGTGCCGACGCAACAAGATGGTATTTAGTTACTACCAGTCCTCCGTGGAAACCAACTTTGTTTGATGAAGAAGGAATTGTTGAAGTCCAGAGAAAATATTTCGGAACTTTAATCAACACATACAATTTCTTTGTACTTTATGCAAACGTTGATAAATTTAATTTTTCTGAAAAGAATATTCCTTATAAAGAAAGATCGGAAATAGACCGCTGGATTATTTCCAAACTTAATTCTGTTGTAAAAGAGTATGATGTGTTAATGAGTAATTACGATGTTACAAAAGCGGCAAGATTAGTTTCCAATTTTACTATTGATCAGCTTTCGAATTGGTATGTACGCAGAAGCAGAAGACGTTTTTGGAAATCTGAAATGAATAAAAATAAATTCTCTGCGTATCAAACTCTTTATGAATGTTTAGTAACGGTAGCAAAATTAACTTCACCGTTTGCACCTTTCATTGCAGAAGAATTGTATCAAAACTTAAACAAGGCAACCAAAAAAGAGGAGTACGAATCAGTACATTTAACTGTTTATCCGGAGATAACTTATTCAGAACCAAAGCTTGAAGAAAAAATGGATGTTGCTCAAAGAATCGTATCTTTAACAAGGTCAATCAGAGCTAAAAATGAGTTAAAGGTTCGTCAACCGTTAAGTTTGATGATGGTTCACGTTCAGCAAGATGAAATGGATCATGTTCTTGAAATGAAAGATATTATTCTTGAAGAAGTAAACATTAAAAAATTAAAATTTGTAGATGAAGATGCCAATTTTGTCCAGAAATTCGTTAAGCTGAATTTTAAGGTAGTCGGTAAAAAATATAAAGAGCATGTTAAAACTTTGCAGGAGTTTGTTAAGACACTTTCGAATAAACAAATTGATGATCTTGAACAAAACAAACAAATAGATACACCGGTTCAAGGATTATTATTGGGTCGCGAAGATGTTGAAATATTTGCAAGCGGTATAGAAGGATGGATAGTGGAAAGTGAAGGTAATATCACGGTTGCTATTGATACCCATGTGAATGAAGAATTAATAGCTGAAGGATATGCAAGAGAATTTGTTAATCGTGTTCAGAACATGAGAAAAGATGCCGGCTTTGATGTGATTGATCGTATCTGTGTGTCATTTCAAAGTGGACAAAAAATGGTTGATTATGTATCCAAATTTTCTGATTATATTTCAAGTGAAGTACTGGCTGATTCTCTCGAATCAAAAAATAATATTGAAGGTTTCAAACAAGAATTTAAAATAGGCGATTATGATTGTACGATCATGATCGTTAAAGTAAAGAATTAAATAGGTAAACGGAGGCACTAATGGCTAAAAAGACTAATAAAAAAACCGCAAAAAAATCCACCGCTAAAAAGAAATCAATTAAAAAGCCGGTGAGAAAACCAAAGAAAATAATTAAGGTGAAATCTGCTAAACCAAAAACAACTCTAAAAAAGAAATCAAAAGTTCAGAAAGTTTCCAAATCTCGTAAACATGTGGAAGTTATTTCTCCAACAAAAAAAGTTAAAAAAATCAAGGGCTATTCAAAAAAAGAATTAGATGAATTTAAGAAAATTATTTTTGATAAACGAAATGAGATCATTGAACAGCTCCAGTCAATGAAAGATCAAATGATGGATCCGACCACCGGTCAATATGTAAATGAAAGTTCACCTTACTCGCTGCACATGGCTGAACAAGGAACTGACGCGATGGAACGTGAAAAACTTTATTTATGGGCGCAGAGAGAAAATAAATTTCTTGGTTATCTTGATGACGCTCTCCAACGCATTGATAATGGAACATATGGGATCTGCATTGAATGTATTGATGAACCACAGAATCTATGCCCGACATGTCCGCTTGTTCCGAAAGACAGACTTGCAGCAGTACCGCATACTCAGCACTGTTTGCAAGTAAAACAAAGAATGAAATCAATGTAAAATCACTTTTCAGAAAATAGGAATTGTCTTGAGAGTATTATTCGTTTCGTTGTTCATTGTAATAGCCGATCAATTATCAAAATATTTTATTAAAGGGGGAACGATTCCTTTGATTAATCTTCACGTAACCGGGATGAGTTATGGAGAAAGCATTAACGTAATTGGAGATTTTTTCAAATTAACTTTTGTAGAAAATCCCGGTATTGCATTTGGGATTGATGTTGATGGAGTATCAAAATTATTATTATCACTTTTTACCCTTCTTGCAAGCATCGGTGTTTTTTATTACTTGTGGAAATCAAAAGAACAAAAATTAATTATCCGCCTTGCACTTGCTTTTATTCTGGGTGGTGCGATCGGTAATTTGATTGATAGAACTTTTTACGGGCTATTTTACGGGTATGCCCCATTATTTTACGGGAAGGTTGTTGATTTTTTCAATATGGATTTTTTTGATTTTACAATTTTCGGACGAACTTATGATCGGTTCCCGATATTTAATATTGCAGATTCATCAGTAACGATTGGTGTAACGCTACTTTTGATCTTTCATCGAACGCCTGTTGCCGAGACTAAGGAAGGAGAATCAGAGACAATTGATACAACATTGAATAATAATTTGATCATTTCGGAAGAGAGTAAAGAGATTAACAATTCAGAAATTAAAAATTCTTCTTTGAGCGAAGACGATAAGAGTAATGTCGAAAATTATAAACGAGAAGAAATTCAAAATTGATGTTCCTGATGGTAAGAAAAAAGAACGCATTGATGTTTTTCTCGCCAATTCGATTGAGAATGCCACCCGCTCGCGAATCCAAAGACTAATTAAAGCAAATTGTGTTTTAGTAAATGGAAAAGTTATTAAAGCTAACTATCTCATTTGCCCAAAAGACAAAGTAGAAGTTACAATCCCCACATCACCGCGTCCTGATGTAAATGAAGCCGAAGATATTCCACTCGATATTATTTATGAAGATGAAAATCTTTTAGTAGTCAATAAAGCAGCTGGGATGGTTGCACATCCTTCTTTGGGAAATTATACCGGCACACTTGTTAATGCACTTCTTCACCATACAAAAAAGCTAAGTACACTTAATGAACCCGGCCGCCCGGGAATTGTTCACAGGATTGATAAGGATACAAGCGGGCTTCTTCTGATTGCTAAAGATGAATGGACACACGCACAGCTTGCAAAACAATTTTATGATCATTCTATTGATCGTGAATACTGGGCTGTATGCTGGGGCTTATTTAAGAACAAGAAGGGTGAAGTTATAGGAAACATTTTCCGCTCAACAAAGGATCGAAAAATTTTTACTGTTAGTGAAACCGAAGGCAAACATGCTCATACTTTTTATGAAGTAATAGAAGAATTTGAATTTGCATCTCTAATAAAATTAAAATTGAAAACCGGAAGAACTCATCAGATTCGTGTTCATATGTTGCATATCAAACATCCAATTTTTGGCGATCCTACATACGGAGGAAGAGTAATAGTTTACGGATCTGCTTTGCCAAAAATAAAAGCGAGAGTTGAGAATTTATTGGAGATCATGAAACGTCAAGCTCTTCATGCTAAAACGCTTGGGTTTATTCATCCACAAACAAAAGAAAATTTTTTTTTAGATTCGGAATTACCGGAGGATTTCGAAATACTTTTAAAAAAATTACGCTTGTAGCACAGAATCGTATTCTGTGCGGCGCAGATTACGAATCTGCGCTACGATTAATTCCTTCCCAAGCTGCAATCGCTTCGCTGAACGGCTTTAACGCACGCGGAATAGCGCCGTGCATATAAGAAATTGCGACTCCGTAATTTACAATTGGTACACCAACCATCTTAGCTTGTTTGATTCTCATTTGCATAGTTCTTCTTGTAAGCATACAACCGCCGCAATGAACAATTAGTCTGTAGTCGGCAAGATTAGAAGGGAAATCATGTCCGTTAACAATATTGATTTCTAAATTCTTTTTTGTATGAAGACGAAGCCATCGTAGAATTTTTATTTTCCCAATATCATCTTCATACGCATTATGTGAACAAGCTTCAGCAATTAATACTTTGTCGCCATTTTGCAATTCTTCGATTCTTTTTAAACCGCGCACATATTCAGGTAGATCACCTTTATATCTAGCCATAAGAATTGAGAATGTTGTAAGTATAACATCGTCGGGAACATCTGCTGCAACTCGCATAATTGCCTGACTATCTGTAACAACTAATCTTGGTTTATTTGCCAGTTTGGAAAGTGCTGCCCGAAGCTCTTTATCTTTTACAACTACTACTATCGCATCTTCATCTAAGGATTCTCGAATTGCTTGTACTTGAGGCATGATCAATCTGCCTTTTGGTGCGCCAAGATCAATTGGAACAACTAAAACAATTACATCGTGTTGTTTGATCAGATCGCCGACTAATGCCAACTCATCTTCGGTAGGAAGCAATTTTATCACTTTCTCTTTTAATTCATAGACGCCGTCATCAGTAAAACAAGAGACAGTGTGATAGTTGATCTTATAAGACTTTAATTCTTCAATTAGTTCATAGTTAATACCCAATTCAGACTTATTTATAACAGCAAAAAAGGGGAGTTCAAAATTTCTTAATTGTTCTATGAGTTGCTTTTCAAATTCAGAAAGATTTTGCTGTGGGTCTAAAACTAAAATTGCAAAATCGGATTCGGAAATAACTTTGATAGTTTTATCAATTCTTTTTTCTCCAAGTTCTCCTTCATCATCGATGCCTGCAGTATCTATCAATACAACCGGTCCGAACGGTAATAATTCCATAGCTTTTTTTACTGGATCAGTAGTCGTGCCTGGAGTTTCGCTAACTATGACTAGATCTTGTCCTATGAATTTATTTACAAGAGAAGATTTCCCGACATTACGTTTTCCTATAAACGCAATGTGTATTCTTTCAGATTGGGCAACTTTACTCAATGTCTATTCCTAAGTCTTTAGATATTATGTTAAACAGTTCATTCTCATCTAACAGTTTACTTTTCATTAAAGCTTTCACGAAAGGTATTTTATTTTCGAAAGAATATTTTACTAATTCTTGGATGGTATCATAACCAAAAGTAGTAATCAAAGAAGCAGCAATAGCAGATGAGTTAATGAGATTCAACTTACATCTCTCGATATTTGCAGTTATTCCTTCGATACAATTTTTAGCCAAATTAAAATTGGAATCTCTTAGAAAAGAAAGTGATTTCAAAAACAAATGAGCTATTAAAGGAGAGAATGCATTCAATTCAAGATTTCCTGAAGAGACTAAATTTGAAATCATTACATCATTACCTTTAACGAGTTCGCAAACTTGAATTGCATTTTCTAAAATTACAGGATTAACTTTTCCAGGCATGATACTGGAACCGGATTGTTTGGGCGGAAGATTTATTTCTCCAATTCCGCCTGTGGGTCCGCTTGATAAAAAACGTAGGTCATTACAAAACTTTTGTATAGATGTTGCACCTGCTTTTACAATTCCGTGTACTTCCACAAAAACATCTAAATTTTGTGTCCCGTCAATAAGATCTTCACACTTAGCAATCGGAAGTTTTGTAATCTTTTTAAGAATATTGTTTACGTTCAAAACATATTCTTTAATTGCAGAAACAGAGTTTCCAACTGCAGTCCCGCCGAGATTAACAGAACGCAGACGTTCTTCAGCATTATAAATACGTCATCTATCACGGGCAATTGCTTGTGCATAAGCGCCAAACTCTTGACCCAAAGTTATTGGAACAGCGTCTTGAAATTGAGTTCTGCCTAACTTTAAAACATTTCTGAATTCTTTTTCCTTTTTCTGCAGTACGTTTTGCAAATGCGAAAAAGAATCCGCAAGTTCTCTTAACAAATAAATGGAAGCAATCCTCAGTGAAGTAGGGTATGTATCGTTTGTTGATTGACTTAAATTTACATCATCAAGTGGATGAACTGCAGAATAATCTCCGTACTGTTTTCGCAGAATCTTCAATGCAGTATTTGAGATAATTTCATTCACATTCATATTTAATGAAGTACCGGCTCCTCCTTGATACGGATCAACAATTATTTTATCGTAGATACTTTCTGAAGAACCGTTAATGCAATCATCAGTTTCATTGATTAGTAAACGAATAGCTTCATCAATCGCATCATATTTTTCCTTGAAAAGAATTCCACACTTATAATTTGTCTCGGAAGCTGCCATTTTAACTTGGAGATAAGCTTTAATCAAGTAAGGATTAATCTTTTCTCCGGATTTGGGAAAATTATTCACACTTCTTAATGAATGGATACCGTACACAGCATCATCCGGAATTTGTATCTCGCCCAATGAATCTTTTTCAATTCTCATAATAATTTCGACAAATAATTTTATTTACAGTTGAAATATACCAAAAATGAAAATTTGGTTTGCTCTTATTAAAATAAAAAACCCCGACGAATGTCGGGGTTCTTAAAGAAATATATCAAGATGAATTATTTTACAAGAAGCATCTTGTTTACTTTTACAAAGTTATTAGCTTCGATTCTGTAGAGATAAATTCCGGAAGCCATGTTTTTAGCTGTCCATTCAATTGTATGTGTACCGGAAACTAATTCATTATTTATCAAGGTTTCAACTTCTCTACCAAGTGCATCATAGATTGTCAACTTAACATGTCCACTTATTGGTAAAGCAAATTTAATATTTGTTGTCGGGTTGAATGGGTTCGGATAATTTTGATAAACAACATATTCAGAAGGAATTGTTTCTTCATATTTAACAGAAGTAGGAATTCCTATTGAAGCCATAGCTCCTTTTAATGCTGTAACAATATATTTCGGATTATGAATACCACCGCTCTTATCATTGTGTGCAGTGTTGGCATTCCAATAAGCGCTTAACTGAGTTTTTGTCCATGTAGATTTTGGAACCGGGAAAGCAATAAATGTTCCTGCTTTATCATATTGTCCATATCCTGTGCTGAAAGTAGTTCCAGGAATCTTTCCTAATTCTTTCATGATTTTATTAACCATCCCCCAAACTTCATCCTGCAATCCTTCTATAACACCGTTGTTATCATGATCTCCGTTACCATTATAGAAGAATTTTACTTCTCCAAATGAATTTCCGAATGTAGTTCCATGGCATTGAGCACATGCTTCCATATTATCTTTATCTGTAATTCTTCTTCCATCAGGACCAAGCAAGAAATTACCTTTAGCATCTTTTTTAAATGTACTCATACTGAATGAGTGACCGCCCCACTGATTTACAGTAGTACCTGTTACGGCATTTCCACTATACATATGGCATGTTACACAAAGATCCGGGGCAAATCCATAATGATTTGATTTCTTTAATGAAACTCCGCCTAATTCAAGCATATTGCTGCCTAATAACATGTCACCCTGTGGTCCATAGTGTGGACCAAATCTGCTGCTAATGGATGCAACTAAAGCAGCATTAGCTTCAGCTCTTGATTGATGGCAGTTTAAGCACATTGTTCCCATACCGGCATTGGTAACTTCTCTGGTAAGAGGAGTTTTTGGATCAACTGAATTTGGCGCTAAAATCTGTGCAGTAACTTTTCTTAATTGGAATACATTAGTTGCATCATGAGGATCGTGGCATCCGGCGCATGTAATTGGTGAATAAGAAGCATCAAAATAAGGATCAGTAGTTGGTACACCTTCTACATATTGTTTGAAACCTGCAGCTGTATGGCATCTTACACAAGATTCACGACCAGCACCTGTTGGGTATGAAGTTGTAACAGCATGTATTGATGCATCCCATTGTTCCGGGAAAATATGTTTTGTTCCAGCATCATGGCAATAGGCACAAACGGCAGCAGAATAAGTTGCTTGCATTCTTGAATCAGATGTAACACCTAAATGGCTGCCTGCAGGTCCATGACAACTTTCACATTGAATATTTGCTCTCTTGATTGCATCCGGAAATTGTGTCTTTAATTGATCAAATACTCCAGCACCAATAACTGTCGGAAATGTAAAAGTAAAATCGTCGAATCCATCGTTGATTGCTGTTAAGTTTTTATCGAAACCTGTTGTGTGGCACCCAATGCAGTTTACCGAATAGTTGGTACCTAGTCCTCCATTTACACCTTCTGTGAAATGTCTTGCATGGCCAGTTCCTTTCCATTCAGTAACTTTTCCAGAGTGACAAGTATTACAACTTAATTTAGTATCAACACCATTAACTACAGTATTTTCGTATCCTAAATATTTTGAAGCATTGAATGTAACTGTCTTTGTGTATGAGCCATCAGTGATGGTTACTTCATAAGCTCCAAGTTTATCAGCAGTTAAAAATACTACTTGGTTGTACTCATCAATTATATCTTTTGTTGTGCCAATTGCGGCTGTTGAACCAGACGGTCTTCTTGTAACTGTCCAAGTGGGGGTTACAAATTTCTGTCCGGTGATTGTCGCTTTGAAATACAATATTGATCCAATACCAACATTTTTTAATCCTGTTGCTGGATAAGTATAAATGTCAGTTGTTGATTTTGCTACATCTCTTGGTGACACACCCAAGACATCCATAGAAAGACTTACAGTAGTTGTCTGAGCCCAAAGTGATGCAGTAAGAAGGATCGAGATAAAAAGTAAAATTGTTGATCTTCTGAACATAATTTTCCTCCGGTGATTAGAGTTATTTGTTATTTTTTGTAGATGTGATTCTCTCATTTCTAGATAAAAAGATTTAGTTCTATTTTATTCTATTTCCTTAATTGAAATATAGAAATTAATCTAAAGATGTCAAAGTCCGCTAATAGATTTTTTGTAATAATATCTTATTACCTTATTTTAAGCAAAAATTGTTCCTCCAATAAATTTGTATAAAGTAAGGTCTATTCGTATATTTTTTCTCATAATTTGGAAATAAACATGAAGATTTATAATACTTTTACTAAATCTAAGGAATACTTCCAGCCCATCCATCCCCCCAATGTAACGATGTATATGTGCGGGCCGACTGTTTATAATTACTTCCATATAGGAAATGCACGGTCATTTGTAATGGCTGATATTGTTAGAAGATATCTCGAGTTCAAAGGATTCAATGTTAAGTTCATAATGAATATTACCGACGTTGATGATAATATTATCAAAAAAGCGAATGAAGAAAAAAAATCCACAACTGATGTTGCCAATTTTTATACAGAAGCTTTTTTCGAAGATGTAAAAAGACTTAAAATTAAAACTGCCAGCGTATATCCTAAAGCAACTTTGCACATTTCAGAAATGATAGAAGTTATTAAAGAATTAGAGAAAAAAGGATTTGCATATAATGTAGATGGTAATGTGTTTTATGATGTTTCAAAATTTTCTAATTATGGAAAACTTAGCGGCAAGAATACTGAGGATTTGGAATCCGGTGCACGCGTAGATGTAAATGAAGAGAAAAGAAATCCGCTTGATTTTGCGCTATGGAAAAAAGCAAAAGAAGGAGAACCAAATTGGGATAGTCCTTGGGGAAAAGGAAGACCCGGTTGGCATATTGAATGTTCAGCTATGAGCACAAAGCATCTTGGTAAATCAATTGATATTCATGCTGGGGGTAATGATTTAATATTTCCACATCATGAAAATGAAATAGCTCAGAGTGAAGCATGCTTCGAGCAAAAGTTTGTTAAATACTGGTTGCATTTTGGTTTCTTAAATATTCAGAATGAAAAGATGTCCAAATCTCTTGGAAATTTTTTTACTGCACGTGAAGTATTGGATAAATATTCCGCCGAAGCAATTCGTTTATTTTTTGCTCAAACAAATTACGGTGGACCGCTCAATTTTAGTGATGAATTATTGAATTCAGCCCAGAAAGGTTATGAAAAAATATTTAACCTTGCCGAAAAAATTGAAAGAGAAATAAATCTTAGTACTAAAAGTGAAATAATTCCCAACTTTGACGTTAAAAAATATTATTCTGATTTTGAAAAAGTAATGGATGATGATTTTAATTCACCTCAAGCTGCGGCAGTTATTTTTGATTTTATCAGAGCAGCTAATAAAATAATTGCCGAGAATAATAATATTGATTCGACTTTCTTTCATGGACTTAAAAAATTTCTTAAAGATACTGCAGAGAATGTTCTAGGAATAATCTATTTTGATGATATGACTAATGAATTAAATCCGGATATTGATAACGATCAAATTGAATCGTTAATCAAAAAAAGAGGTATAGCTAAAAAAGAAAAAAATTTTGCTCTTGCAGACCAGATAAGAGCAGAATTAATTAATTTAGGCATAATACTTCAGGATAGTAAAACTGGAACTACTATTAAGAAAATAAATCTGAAATAGATAAAGATTATTTCTAACTTTGACAAAACTTCGAAAGTAAAAATGAAAAAATATTTCTTGATATTACTTTTTTCTTTAGCTATTTCTCTTCAAATATTTTCACAAGGGACAGGCGGTACTAATGCTAAATTTGAATATCGCCGATTGATTGATCTTCCCACTGCAGGCATTCTTGAAAAAGGTTTTGCGGGTGTAACTCTTGATATTATGCCGTTAGGTGTTGTAATCAACAGAATAGAAGTTGGTGTAGTTGATGGTTTTAGTTTTGGTATTTCGTACGGTGGCAAAAATATAATTGGCAGCGGAGACATAGATTGGAATAAATTGCCCGGTGTAAATGTTAGAGCAAGAATTATTGACGAAACTCAATTATTGCCGGCAATAGCTATAGGTTTTGATTCTCAAGGGAAAGGGCCTTATAAGAGAGATATCTCAAGATATCAAATCAAATCTCAAGGTTTTTTTGCGGCGGCATCCAAGAATTTTGAATTATTTGGTTATCTAAGTATTCATGGTGTTATCAATTTTTCAATGGAACGGGATGATGATGATAAAGACCTAAACTTAGGTGTTGGATTTGAAAAAACAATTGGTTCTAAAGTTTCTTTTATTGGTGAATATGATTTTGCCGTAAATGATAATACAGGTAATTCTCTTGGTAAAGGGAATGGATATTTGAATTTTGGTCTTCGCTGGTCAGTTGGGGATGGACTAACACTTGGTCTCGATTTACGTGATTTTCTAAACAATAAACGTATAGACGGGAATAAAGCCGATCGCGGAATTTTTGTAGAATATGTAAAATCAATCTTTTAAATCAAATTGTATTCATTATCACACATATCAGTTTACTGATATAGACACATTTCAATTTTATACTTTCTTTTTGCCTTTCATTTCATCATTAATTAGGTATAATTTTTGAACATATAAATTATCAATTGAGAATGGTGCTATTATGAAAACTTTAATTCGACTATTAATTGTATTACCTCTTCTTACACTTGGAGGATGTTACACACAAATTGCATTTCGTGATTATAGTCCCAAAGACTCTCGCTATGAATCACAAGAAGATGAATATGCTTATGAGGATCAAGCAGATTCCAATTATTACAATGAAAACGATTATGATTATCGCTATCAAGATTCTTACGTCCCTGGTTACAGAAGATTTCTTGGTAGTTATTATCCATCACTCGGTTTCTCATACGGATTAGGATACAATTCCTATTATTACAGTTTATTTGGCTGGGATAGTCCTTATTGGTATTGGAGATATAATTCCATTTGGAATTATGGATATTACGGGTACAACTATGGTTATCCATACTATTGGAATAATTATAACTCACATTGGAATAATTATGCCGGCAGTAATGTTAAGTACAGAAATAATGTAAATACACGAACTCGAGATAATGACGGTCAACGCGGTAGAGGCGTAATCGGAGGAAGCGATCGCGGTAGAACGGGTACAAATTATTCTACTCGTGATAGAACTGATCGCGCTAATGATGTTGATCTTAGCAGAGTTAGAGTTTCAAGAGATGCAAACAATAGAAATGACGGAACTCGTGTATCATCGCCAAGGAATGATAATCCATCAAAACGTGATGTAAACACCCGAACACGTGAACGAAGCAGCAATAGAGAAAGTAATTCTGCACAACCGGCAACAAGAGAAAGAGATGCATCCCGCGGGAGAAGTGAATCTGCACAACCGGCAACAAGAGAAAGAAGCGAAAGACAGGCACCGTCATATTCTCCGCCACCATCTTTTCGATCTAGCGAAGGATCAAGATCTAGCAGTTCAGGCAGCTCAAGCGGTGGTTCGCGTTCAGGCGGAAGTTCGGATAGCGGCAGGAGACGTTAATGAATACATCTTCAAAGAATTAGCTGGAGTGATAGAAAAATGAAAACTATATTAAAAATTATTTTTTCTGCTGTTCTTCTCATTACGAATATTACGATTGCACAAAATTACAATGATGTATTCAGATTAAGTGAATCGGGGATTGTTTTTGGTGCAAGATCATTAGGAATGGGTAATGCATACACTGCTGCTGGTAATGATTTCTCAGCAATGATGTTCAACCCGGCCGGTTTGGCATTAATAAAAAAAGCTGAATTATATACAGGTCTTAATTATAACAACTACGATAATAATGTTGGATTCTTCAACAGGAATTCTCAATTATCCAATAGTATTTCAAAGTTGGGACAATTTGGTGTTGCACTCCCGATGCCAACTATACAGGGTAGTTTTGTTTTAGGTTTTGGTTATACTCAAGTAAAAGATTTTAACGGAACATTAGGGTTCAGTGCGTTTAATTCCGGTGCAAATTCTTATATCCAGGATCTCACGTATTCTCCTTACATGGCAGATCGAGACATTGCATTTAACCTTGCGCTTAGCTATCCGTTATACACTAAAAATGGTACTTATGTAAGAGATACAACACTTGTCAACGGTAAATTGAATCAACGCGGGAATATTTTGCAAGATGGTTCACTAAATGCCTGGTCATTTTCAGCTGCCATAGAAGTAGAGAAAGATATTTTTGTTGGAGCGACGATTAATCTTTACTCTGGAAACTTTAATAAGAATAAAGATTATAGTGAAGAAGACGTAAATAATATTTATCCGGCATCGGTTTTATTAGATCCAAGCGAACCGGCTTCGGCCGATTTTAAATCATTTACATTACATGATAGAATTTCTTGGGATATTTCCGGTTCAGGTTTAAGCATTGGTGCGTTGATGAAAGTTAATAATAACTTAAATCTTGCCGCTAATATTAAGTTCTCAAAAACATTTACTGTAAAAGAGACTTATTATGTTAATGGGGAAAGCTATTTTGGACTTAATAAAAAATATTTTTTAGATCCTGCTATTGATTCAAAAAGTAACTACGAAATTACTACTCCTGCAGAATTCACTTTTGGAGCTTCTTATATAATTAATAATATAACTGTTAGCGCTAGTGCAACTATGATTGATTACAGCAACTCAAAATTTAGATCCGGATTTGATTTAATTAGTTTAGATAATAAAAATTCTGATATAAAATCGTTGTACAGATCGGTTATTAATTTAAATGCCGGATTTGAATATGTTCTTCCTTCAACTAATTTTACAGTAAGAGGTGGATTTATTCTAATGCGTTCACCATTCAGAGATGATCCACCGGAGTATGATAAAAAATTTCTAACTGCAGGCATTGGTATCCGTCTCACAAAATCCGTTTCAGTTGATGGTGCGTATGCATATGGCTGGTGGAAAGATTATGGCGACAATTACGGCAGCGGAGTATCTCGCACTTATCAGGACATTAAAAATCAAAACATTATTACTTCGTTGAAATATAATTTCTAATCATTCATAGTAACATCTCGATTGACAACCCTTAATAAGCACCTTATTTTCAAGGTGCTTTTTTATTAATAGCGGAGGTTACAATACACGGCATTATTTTCAAAATTGAGAGTAAAGATTATTATTTATTCGATCCTAATGGAAAACAAATTCGTTGTTCATTAAGAGGAAAATTTCAAAAAGATTTTGCACTTAAAAGAAATAAACTTTATACCGTAGATATTGCTGCTGTTGGTGATAGAGTTAAATTCGAAATGAACAATGACGGCTCCGGCGTTATTAATGAAATACTTCCAAGACAAAATCATATTTCACGAAAAGTCCCTCGCATAAAAGGAGCCGGCACACGAGGTGAACGGCTTGAACAAATTATTGCTTCAAATGTTGATAACCTTATAATCGTTAGCAGTTGCAAATCGCCTAAATTCAATAATCGTTTGATTGATAGATTAATTGTCTGCGCGGAAAGTTCTCATATAAATCCAATTGTTGTATTAAATAAAACTGATCTGGATTTAGATTCGCATTACGAAGAAATTATTAAACTGTATTCTTCCATTGGGTATAAAATAATTGCTACAAGTACGGTCACTAAAAACGGTATTGATGAATTAAAACATAGCTTATCGGGAAAAGTTAATTTGATTTGGGGTCAATCAGGTGTGGGGAAATCATCATTATTGAATGAAATATTTCCCGGCTTAAATTTGAAAATCGGTATGATTAGTAATTCGACCTCTAAAGGAAAACATACAACCGTAACAAGTTTACTCTTAAGATTTGATAATGACACATCTGTAATTGACACGCCCGGAATCCGGGAAATTGATCCGTACGGAATTCGCGAGGAGGATTTGGGTCATTACTTCAAAGAATTTGTTCCGTTCATAAATGAGTGCAAGTTCAATACATGTACTCATGATCATGAACCGGGCTGTGCCGTAATTAAAGCTGTAGAAGAAAAATTGATCAGTCATGAAAGATATCAGAGCTATCTAAACTTGCGTGCAACTATAGAAGATGATATGAATTTTTAAAGAGAAATAATTTTCTTTTTCATTGCTTCAACAAATTCTGATACAACTTCATCCGGAATCCCGTCAACATGATTTGATCTTAAGCGCATATCACATTGATCATTAACATAATCAATCAAAATAAATTTATGATCTTTTGTAAGAGCAATTTCCGTGGAGAAATAATCGAGCCGGGTTATCCTCGCTAATTTTTTTGATATTCTACTAAGTGGGAGAAGATTATATTTTTTTGTCTCACTATTAGTAACTCTGTGATAAATATGTGTTTTGTCATCCCACCATGTTGGAAGAACTTGGCCGAATGCGTAAATAACTCTAAACCATGCGCGTCTTTCGTTCAGCATTCTTGGGAGTATTTTTTCCTGAACTATATATTTATCATTGTGGTTTTTAATTCTTTCTTTCTGGATTTGATCAAGCGACGTTGCATTTCGAATTACACCTTCGCCCCCGCCGGAAAAGGTTGCCGGTTTTATTATATAGGGATTGCCAAGTAACTTCAATTCCTTATCCGTTATAAAAAGTTCGTTGTGCTTATCATATGGTTGAATAAGAAATGTTTCTGGTAGTTGAAATTTCTTCTTGATCAATTTCTTATGTATTAAAACTTTATCTATGGATTTTACAACTTTATTATGAGGATTTATTAAGTAGCACTTTTTCCGCTTAAGGAGTTTAGTTAAAGGAATGAACTCCAAGTCTTCATCAGATGCTCTATCAAGCAAAGCTTTGAAGGATATTTTATTCTTTTTTGTTAGATATATAACTTCAGATAAGTTGAATTTTCCGATGACAAATGTTTTCAAACCATTGCGGTGAAAACTGTGCTCGGTCAGTTCAACAAATTCTTTATCATATTTCCATTTGTATGCAATTGCCAGATCGTAAGTATGCATTCTCGTAAAATATTTTTGCAAAGATAGAAAAATGAATTGCGGACATCAATCTTTACCCTTGTGATTCAAACTGTTAAAAACTATTTTTTGTTTCAAATTAATGGTGCTTATGAAGTTCAAAATTCTTCTAATATATACAGCTTTTCTTTTGGCGGGTTGTTCTTCGGATGTTGTTAAAGAAAACAATTCAAATGGCAAAAACGATCATAGTTTTTATGCTCCGCAGAATAAAAAACTTGCTCAGGAAAAATTTATTGCTGGCTCTATTTTAGAGTTAAAGGGGCAGTTTACTGAAGCAGTTATTGAATATCTTGAAGCACTTAAGTATGATCCTCAACCGGGCATTAACTATACAATTGCAAAAAATTATTATCGGCTTAATAAATTTTCTTCTGCTTTAACTTATTCTCAAAAAGCAGTTGAAAATGAACCAAAGAATACTGAGTACTTAACTCTTCAAGCTTCGATCTATTCTTCTTCACACTTGGAAGATTCAGCGGCTACAGTTTATAGTAAAATTATTCAGCTTGATTCGACCAATGTAACTGCTTATTACAATCTTGCACAATTGAACGAAGTAAAAAAACCATCTGTGGCTATTTTGCATTACAAGAAAATCCTTGATATGATCGGCCCCGAATGGAGCGTGTTGGTACGAATTGCCGATATCAATGAACGAATGGGAAATATTAAGGAAACTATCTCAACAGTTGAAGAACTTTTAAAATTAAATCCGTCTGATCTTCTACTACAGAAATTATTAATAGAATCGTATCTCAAAACAAAAGATTATGAAAAGGCATTATCAAAAGTGAATGAATCACTCACAAGTTTTCCGGATGACGAAAGTCTCATTGATCTAAAAGGAAGAATATTTATTCAGCAAGGGAAGTGGCAAGATGCTTCCAATGAGTATATGAAATTGGTAAAAAGCCGGAAGATTAGCATAGAGGATAAGTTAAGAATTGGAACATCATTTTATTTTCAATCAGAAAAAGACTCAACTAATTTAAATATTGCTAAACAAATTTTTTTGGAAGTAAATCGTGATACATTAGATTGGCAGGTAAATGCTTATCTGGGCGAGATTGAACTTCGGGAACATAAAAATGAATCTGCGATAGAATATTTTAAGACTGCAGCAAAACTTGCTGAATGGAATGCTCAAATATGGGTTCGTCTCGGAGGATTACTATTCGATACTAAAAAATATAAAGATGCAATTGAGTACATGAGCAAAGCATCAGAAAAATTCCCGAATGATTTTGCAATTAATTTAATTTACGGTCTATCTCTTTCAACTGAGAATGAGCACATCAAAGCAAAAGATGCATTGGAGAAAGCTTACAAATTAAATCCGAATGATGTAACGGTTCTTTCTGCACTTGGTTATACTCTTAATCAATTGAAAAATGACAAAGAAGCATTAGTACACTTAAATAAAGCGTTAATTATTGAACCGAATAATATACAAGTGATAAGTGTTTTAGCTTTAATACATGAATCGCAAAAAGAATATCAAATTTCTGATTCGCTTTACACATCTGCATTAAAAATTGATTCGTCAAATGTTCTTATAATGAATAACTTTGCTTATTCACTTGCAGAGCGCGGTATTCGTCTGCAAGATGCCTTAACTATGTCAAAGAAAGCAATTGGAGCAGAGCCGAAGAATTCATCATACCTTGACACGATCGGCTGGATCTATTTTCGACTTGGAGATTTTAAAAAGGCAAAAAAAAATATTGAGGAAGCTGTAAAATTAGAAAACAAGAACGGAACACTATTAGATCATTTAGGTGATGTTTATTTTAAGCTGGGCGAGAAATCAAAAGCTGTTGAGTTTTGGAAGAAAGTTTTCGAGTTAGATTCGACAAAAAATGATATTAAAACGAAAATTGAAAAAGGAGAATTGTGAAAAAAAGTTTATTCCTTTTTATGATTGCTGCACTTATCTCACAATTATATTTGAACGGATGCGCGCCTTCAACTCCTGTGCAGGTAGATAGAATGATCTCCTCTGACCGGTTGATCAAACGACTTGAAGCTAATAGAAGAAAAATAAAAAGTTTTGTAGGCACAGGTTCAATAAGTATTAAAACAGCCGAGATGGATGCAACAAGTAGTTTTCAAGTTGAAATTAAGAAACCGGATTCTGTTAAAGTATCTTTCTATGGTCCATTTGGTATTGATCTAGCATTCGCATTGATAACACCGCAGAATTTTCAATTTTACGATGCGATCAACAACATCTATTATAAAGGAAAAGTAAAACCCGGAGTTCTGAAAGATATTTTAAAAGTTAATATTTCTTTTGATGAACTTATTGATGTTGCAACCGGCTCTGTTAATTTAACTGATAAATTAAGAAGTGAACCGAATAAGTTTGAAGCTGTTGATGATTTGTATAAACTTACTTACATAGATTCAGTCAGCAGGAAATCAAGTATGTATTGGGTTAGATCGGAAGAACTTGAAATACGCCAATACCAGCAAAACGACTCGAAAGGGAAAAATTTGGTTGATACTAAATATTCCGGTTTTAAGAAAATGGAGGATACTCCCATTCCTTCCCAGATTAACTTAAATGATCTGCTTAATAATCAAAAAATAAAAATTGAGTATCGAACAATTGAAGTAAACAAAGAAATTGGAAAGCTAAAAATTGATATACCAGACGATGCAAAAATCATTGAACTGTAAATCGCTATTAATATTGTTTGTAATCTTCTCAACAATTCTAACCGGGCAAACTACCGATAGTCTCCGCGCAAAGAATCGAGAATTGGACCGCATTAAAAAAGATATTACTGCGCTGGAAAAAGAACTTCAGGCAAAAACCAAAAAGGAAAGAGAATCACTTCAAGCACTTGAAAATATCAATCAGCAAAATTTGCTGCTGAACAAACTGATTAACAATCTTCTTGCTGACGAGAAAGATAAAGAGATTGCTATTAAAGATATTGAAGATGAGATCGGTAAAGTTGAAAACCGTATAAAAGATTTAAAAGAAAAATATGCCCGTTACATAGTATGGATTTACAAAAACCGCGGTCTTTCCATGTTGCGTTTTATTCTTGATTCCGATTCCTTCAATCAGGCAATCAAACGTTACCGTTACTTAAAATATATTTCGGAACAGAATGAAAAAACCTTGAAACAGCTCAACTCAAATAAATTTCAACTCAGTCAGCTTAAAAATGATCTGGAAGGAGAGCGGAGAGAAAAAGCCCAGTTAGCTCAACAGAAAATGAATGAACAGGACGCTTTAGAAAAGAAAGAACAGGAGAAAAAAGATCTATTGAATCTCTTAAAAAGCGATCAAAAACTTATTGCTCAGGAAATTGAATCAAAGAGAAGAGCGGAAATTGTTATTAAAAATTTGATCGCTAAATTGATCGAAGTAGATCGTGAAAGAAAAGCACAGCAGCATGAGAAAAAAGCAACAGACAAAAAAAGTTTAGCTTACAAAAAGAATATTCAATTCTTTGATTACAATACATTTGAAAATTTTGCACAGCTGCGCGGCGTGCTCGGCTGGCCGATACATGAAGGAGAAGTTGTACGTGCATTCGGCGAAAATAAAAATGAACGGCTTAACACAATTACATTGAATTACGGGATTGATATTGCAGTGAACGGTGAACAGAATGTTTTATCTGTTGCTGAAGGAATCGTTTCGGCTATAGACTGGATACCGGGTTACGGCTCTATTGTAATTGTAACTCACCGTGATGATTACAGAACTGTGTACGGACACGTATCCAACATTTCTGTTAAAGAAGGCGAGAAGGTTAAAGGCGGCAGTGCAATCGGAAAAGTAAATGAAAGTCTTGAGGGGAAAATATTACACTTCGAAATTTGGAACGAACGGAATTACCAGAATCCGGAAGTATGGTTAGCGAGAAAATGAAATAGCTGTCAGCGTTTAGCTATTAGCTTTTAGCTACCGCAAACTGCCAACTGCTTACTGCCAACTGTTGCTTACTTCCATTTATCTCTTTATTTTTAATTAAGAATGTGGGGATGTTCGTAAATGTCTTTGGAAAGGGAAGCAAGAAGAAATAAAGTTAAGCTGTTAGATCAAATCCGAATCTCACTCCGCACCAACCACTATAACCAGAAAACAGAAGAGAGTTACACTTCCTGGATAAAGCGGTTCATAATATTCAATAACAAAGTTCACCCTGAGAAGTTAGGTAAAGATGAAATAAGAAATTTTTTGAGTTATCTTGCAATAGAAAGACATGTATCGTCATCAACACAGAACCAGGCATTGCAGGGGATTCTTTATTTATATAAAAATGTTTTAAGGAAAGAGGTTGGTTGGATCGAAGATATTAAGCACGCAACAAGAGTGAAGCATTTACCGGTTGTGTTTTCGAAAAGAGAAGTCATAAAAATATTTGAGTATCTTGGAGGGACGCCAAAATTAGTTATTTCTCTTTTGTATGGTGGAGGATTGCGTTTAGCAGAATGTCTGAATCTTAGAATAAAAGATGTTGATTTCGATTATAAGCAGATAGTAGTTCGTGATGGTTCAGCCCGTGAGATATGAAAGAATATTTTTACGTATATGTATTAAAAAGTAAGAAAGATGGAAAGTTTTATACAGGATACACAAATAACCTTAAGAGAAGAATTTCGGAACATAATGTGGGTAAGGTTGATAGTACTCGTAATAGAATGCCGTTAGAATTAATTTATTGGGAAGGATGTCTAAATCAGAGTTATGCTATTCAAAGAGAAAAATATCTTAAAACAGCTTGGGGTAAGCGATATATCAAGAATCGGATCAAATATTATCTCACGGGCTAAAGGAGAAAAGGACCGTCATACCATTCTTCCAATGTCAATCCAGCCGGAATTGAAAAAACATTTAAATGAAGTTTATATAAAGCACAAAAAAGATTTAGCAGACGGTAAAGGTGAAACAATTCTTCCATATGCACTCAAGAGAAAATATCCAAATGCAGGTAAAGAATTCGGGCTTGCCACGTGAGATAGTGAGTTAATTATGTTTTATTATGTTTATGTTTTACAATCAGCTAAGGACAAAAATTTTTATGTAGGTTACACAAACAATATTAAAAGAAGAATCGAAGAACATAATAGCGGACATGTTGAATCAACAAAAAATAGGATACCATTTAAATTAAGGGTAGTTCCAAAAACTATCTTTTGTAAAAATTTAACGCAGAGAACGCAAAGAATACGCAAAGTCCGCAGAGAATATTGAAGTTTTTAGAACCACCCTTAATTTATTAGGAAGGATGTATGAGTCAGGAAGATGCGCTAAGACGAGAGAAATATTTGAAAATTGCCTGGGGTAAACGATATATAAAAAATAGACTTGGAGATTATCTCACGTGGTGAAGCAGTATGTATTTCCGGCAGATAAATTTATAAAGGAAAAGGAGAGTGGTTTAGTTTTTAGATATCATTTACATGAGACAACAATTCAAAGGGCTGTTAAAGAAGCAATTAAAAATGCCGGAGTAAATAAACCGGGAAGTCCACACACATTCCGTCATTCTTTTGCGACTCATCTTTTAGAGAATGGCTCTGATATTCGGACCATACAAGAATTGTTAGGGCATCAGTCGGTTAAGACGACAATGATTTACACACATGTATTGAATAGAGGGATTGGAGTAAAGAGTCCTTTAGATTACTGAGAGTGAGGATGATAGATATGCACATTCTATTTTTAAATGATGGCAATTTAGATTGTTTTGTAAGAAATTGGAACGTAGATATGCAACTGCATGCACATCTATGTTCTTTAACTAATAATTTCATGCAGTATAAGTAATAGTTATGTGGCTAAGTATTATGCAGAAAATATTCTTAATAATTTTTGTGGGAATTTTTACAATGACAGTTTCAGCTCAAGTTGTGAATTCGGTTTTTGCTATTGTTAAACTATCATATAATGAAAATGGGGAATCTTCTGTCATTGGTGGAATATGTGGTAGTGCATTTCTTATTAATGATTCAACTGTAATAACTGCGCATCATGTATTGAACAGTAAAGTTAAACCAAACGAAGGTTATAAATATTGCCAATTTTGGTTGTTAAACAGAAATGGTAGTTTAATAATCCCAATTGAACAAAAACAATTTGAAGATTATAAAGAAATGGAATGCACTATAATACATTTGCAGAAACCTCTAAATGGTATTCCTTTTCTTTCAATAGAATCTAATGATGTGAAGATTGGCGATGAAGTTTATAGTTTAGGTCACGTTGGAGATAAAATGCCTGTTACTAAAGCTGAATGGAATAACGGCAAGCTTTTAATACAAAGTTATTCCTTAAAAAATCTTGAAACTGATAAAAATGGCAATGTTAAAGAAATTAAAAAGGCAACTATACGCGCTAATGATGTCAATATAGTAGATGTTGAAGTAATTCAACCAACGTTCGGTGCTGTAGTTGGAATGTCCGGCGGTCCTTTAATAGCAAAAAGAACTAACAAGTTAATTGGATTGATGTCATTTGGGATGCCAGCTGATTCTGTTAAAAAAGAAATTGTTTACGCAATCTCTAGTAATGAACTTTATAAAAAATTTATTGGAAACAGCAATAAGTAATATGCCACATAACCAGCTTTTCCACCCGACCGCGCTTTCATTGCAGCATTGTTCTAATATTCGGATGGAGTGAAAAAGGTAAACATTGTAAGTAATATAGTTCTATTAAATAAATTTGTTACTAATTATTGGCAGTAGCTTTTCATTTCGTCATTGCTGTTCTTGGCGGACGGGTGAAAAGCCACGACGTTATGTTTCAAAACAAAGTAGTATTTGTGCAAGTGTTGTCAACCAAGCTTGTTTACTGTTCTGGTTTTGTTCTTTGGTTTTTGCAGTTGTGTAGTTCGGTTTTTGCAACCAAGCTAAGCAGTTTGTCCAGGTTGGTTTGTAAAAGTCGGCTAACAGGTTTATTCAATGCTAAGGTGGTTGGCTCGCTGGTTTTGTGTTGGTCACCGGTTTGTAAATCCGGCATTGTTGGCATTGGTTTCCAATAAAAGTTAGTTGTAAAAATATTCTTTCGTTCTAAAAGTTAATTTGTTCTTTAGGTGTTGTTGCAAAGCAAAAATTTTTATCAATGTTACGGTTAGCTCAAAGTAAAATTGTTCTGTTGTTCAGCGTGGAGTTCTTTTGTTATTGTATTTCAGAGCAAGGTGATTTCTTTTTCACGTTCTAAAATCGCCAAGTTCATAAAAAGCAAAACATAACATCTTTAATAAGTAAAAAGTCAATATAGAAGAAGAGAATAAAATTAGATAAAAATATTCATGGCACACCAACAAGAGCGGTGAGCAGAATAAAAGTTCTTTGAATA
>Ga0265292_1000954_pt1 | contig 29964 bp, 35 predicted proteins | sample Munlanlewell296A_FD_189080 | JGI IMG/M metagenome (GOLD analysis project Ga0265292, IMG submission 189080) | Leachate microbial communities from a municipal landfill in Southern Ontario, Canada - Leachate well 296A | ecosystem: Engineered > Solid waste > Landfill > Unclassified | place: Canada... | reverse complement strand
AACTTAAGTCCATTGGCATCAGTAGTATTTGGTATATTAATTTTGGCGTTTCCAAAATTTCTTAACTATCTCATCGCTGGGTATCTTATTTTAGTTGGCATTATTGGGTTAGGTTTAATAAAGTAATTTACTTTTTTTCTGCTTTGAAAATATAAGTTTCTCCGGTTTTATTTTTTGAAGTTTTTAATAAATATTTTTTTCCAAACTGCTCCACCTCCCAACTATTTAAAGTTGATGGATTAAGATTGTTTTTTTGGGTAAAAATTAGCAATATATCCGACTTAGAATACTCAAATTCTGATAAAGGGACAAATCCATATTTTTGAAAAAAATACCTATAATCAAATCCAACGATGGCATTTGGATCAGCAATCATCACTACATTAAACAGGGATTTTTTTTCAACTAAATGATTTTCAATACTGTACTTTACCGCTTGGTCAAAAGGTTCTGGCCTGATGGTTGATTTGTAATAAATATATTTCGGAAATAAAATAATTTCAAGAAAAAACATTATAAAAATAAGAATTTTATATTGAGATTCCAATAACAAAATGACGATTGTAAAAAAAACAAAAAACGCAGTGGGGTAAAGATAATGAGGGGCAAGCTGAAAACGAATAAGAACAGACAATATTAACAAAGCTAAAAAACCATTTAATATATAAAAATTATTTTTATTAAGTTTTTTTTCAAAAAAATTAACAAAAGAAAAAATCGCTAAACCAAAAATAGGGTTGATAATAATGAGTTCAGAAATTTTATTTGACAAATAAAAGAAGTTCTCAATAATGTTTTTCTTACCGGCCGCTCCATGAATAATGTTATTATTTCCAATCCAAGAGAGATAAGACTGATTAAAGAATGTATTTCTTATCATAATAAAATTATTTTTTATTTCAAAAAGCACGAGTGGAGTAAAAGAGAGAGCAATCCCAAAAAGAAAGAATAAAGAATTTATTTTTTTCTTTAGTTTATAAACAATAAGCAAATAAATAGGGAGTAATAAAAGCAGATTTAAAAAACCAAAGTTGATAATTACACCAAAGAAGAATCCTATTATTAAAATAATGAATGGTCTTTCAATTAAATTAAAATAAACAAAAGTTAAAAAGATTAATAAAAGCGCTAGGTGAGTGTTGGAGATACTGGGATTTCTTGAAGCAAATAAAAAAATTGGAATTATTGATATAGATAATGATGCCATCATTACTTTCCATAAAGAATATTTTTTACTGGCATTAATAAAAAAATAAAAAATTGCCAGGACAAAGAGTAAAGCGTTAAAATAAACGGTCGACATGATTTGAAAGCCGGATAATAAAAATACAGGAACAAAGAGATAATAATAATATGACGCAGTATATAATCCTCCAAACGATAATTTAGGACCAAGAAGGGTGTGATCTCCTTGAGAAATTTTTAAAATATTAAATAAATCCCGAGCAAAGTCAGAGTGAAATATTAGAGAATCATTTATTCGAAAAATAATCACAAAAAAAACTATGAAAGCAACGATCAAACCATAAATAATATTTTTTTTCATTCTTTAATTTTAAGTTGATAAATATCACAGGCACCGAGGCACCCATTGTAAATTCTATTGACCTTAAAATTTAACATCAAATCATTTATCATTTTTGGCCATTGACTGGGGACATTGTTTTCATAATAATGGGTAATATAAACATTATTTCCTTCTTTAACTAATTTTTGATAGCGGGCTAATACATCATCGCCTCCAATTATTTTTTTCAAAAGATTCGGCTCCAACCAATAGAATTCCTGCCATGATGAGATCGGTAAGGTCTGATATTGTTTGTTTAAATAAATCTCCACAAATGGAGGAGGTAGAAAAGTACCGATATAAGTTTTTTTTGGATCGGAGTTTTTAGTAAATTTATTAAATATTTCAACCGCCTCATAGTTCCAAGGGACTTCTCTGTGTCTTAGATTAAGACCAACCTGTTTTTTAAAAGTGATTATAGAAATTTCATTATTATTACCTTGGCTATTAAGAAACAAAGAGAGAATAATTATTGCCAACATTATTACAATTGCAAACGCATCATTTATTTTTAAAGATATTTCCTGGATAAAAAAACCCATAAAGATAAGATAAGCAGGTAAGATTGCAATGATATAGCGGATGTCTTGAGTGACAAAAAAGGACATAAATAAAACACTAAAGATAATTAAAAATAGAAGTACAAAGGTTATTTTTCTGTAATTTGTTCTTAATAAACCAACCATAACTCCAGTTAAAGTAACGAAAACAACAATTGATGAGGCAAATCTTTCCGCAAACCATAGATATCTTATTCCTTCAATTCCAAATAGAGTTCGAGTGTATATTTTTATTCCTTCCTTAAAGTGAGAAAAATTGAAATCAGTACCCCCCAAATTTTTATGATTAAATAAAAGCTTGCTGGTAAAGATATAAATTAAAAAATAGGTAATTCCAACTATGGTACTTATTAAAAACAATTTTAAATATTTATTTAACCCTTTTTTTGGTAGAAACTTAATAAAAAATAAAGTCGATAAGATTGCAGCGTATGGCAGATTTGAAAGCTTGACCATCATAAGTAGAAAACTGATTTGACCGGCTATTATAGTATTTGAAATACTAGTTTCAGAAAAATATAAATACATGCCTAAGGTTACTAGAAATATAGTAATTGGTTCGGCCATTAAGAGTTGAGGAATGGAATAAAAATAAAAATTAGTGACAAGAAAAAAACCAAGAAAAAAGATTAAGATTCCTTTATAGATTTTTTTTCCAGTAAAAATTTTATCAATAGTAAGCCCAAAAAAAATAATTGTTCCGATTAATAAAATCATATTGGCGTAATAAAAAGATCTAACATTATTAGATAATGCGAAGAAAGGAATAAGATATATACCATACAAGGGAGGAGTCTGCTGCCTGATAACTATATTTTGAGTTTTCATGGAAAAACCATTACCATGAACAAAATTCCAAGCGGGGATAGAGTAGTAAAGGCTATCAGGATAAGGTTCTAAATTTGGTATTAAGGTATCTGAAGAATTTACTTTCTTAAATGAGAGAAAAACAAAAATAACTATCAATAATAAAATAACAACATTTTTGAAATATTTTTCAATAATTTTCATTTGTATTTAAAATACCAGTAGGGTATTTTTAACGAAATAAAAAAAGCTTTCGTCAAAGTCACTCCCTTTTTAATATCCAAATATAACGTGTCAATAAGTATTTCTTCAAATGCAATTCTTTTTTTTCCAACTATAGCTGATATTTCTATTTCAACTCCATAGTCATTTGATTCCCAGATAATTTTATCAAAAATTTCTTTTCTGAGAGCCATGAAACCACACAAAACATCATGTCTTTTAATATTAAAAAATGTTTGAAGTAAATACCTAACGATTCTATTGCCAAGTTTTCTGACATATGGAGTATCTTGAGTTAATTTTCTATAACCAAAAATAAGCTGATGTTCATCAAGGGAATTTATAAATCTTGATAAATGTTTTGGATTATGCTGCCGGTCACCATCCATAAAGATCACTGCATCGGCTTTTGATTTTTTTGCCGCGTTCATACCTATTTTCATCGCATATCCTTTTCCATGATTTTTATTGTACGAAATTATCCTGATTTCCTTTGATTTTAAAGATCTGATCCGTGAAATTGTTTCGTCAGAAGATCCATCATTAACGATGATGATATTTCTTATAAGTTTTAAAGATTTTGATTTAAGTAGATCCTGAAGGAAGGATTTAATAAATAAACTTTCGTTAAAAACAGGAATGATGAGGTCGATTTTCATAAAAGAATTATACATTAAGATTAGGCACAGGTTTTTTGATTTGGTACAATACTTCTTATTAAATGAAACTTCAAAAATTTAAAGCTTTTCTTGCTTTCTTTTTAGTTGCTTTTTTGATCTATGTTTTTTTTGTTCACACGGGTTTTATAGCAATAAATAACTCTGTTGGAGAGATATATAGGCCATCGGATGAGGAAACAAATTTCATCAATGTTTTAAATACATATAAAGGCGAAGGTCTTTACAAAAGTTTTAGTGTAGTTTATCCCCCCGGTCGTTATCTTGTCATGTCTTTATTATTTAAGATTTTTGGCCCTACCGTGCCAACGATGGGGATATATTTCATATTATTGCCAGGGATATTTTTCCCGACGATTTTATTTTTTCTTTCATACAAAATATTTAAAAAATATAGATCATCTTTTATTAGTTTTCTCTTATCAGTTATTTCTGTATTAATATACGAGTTTTTTCTATATTCAGCCTATGATATTCATGTTTTTGTAGCGTTGTTCTTTTTGACTTTATTAAGTAAGTTTAAATCGTCATACATTAAGAATTTTACTCTAGGTGTTCTTTTGGGCATTGTTTTTTTATTTCGTATAGAAGCAGGAGTTTTTCTTCTTTTGTCCATTGCTGTCAGTTGTTTTGAAAAAAGAAAAGATTATAAAAAGTTAATTCCTTCTTTAATAGGATTGCTGACAATCTGGGCTCCAATGCTGACATATATCTTTTTTACAGGATCCTTAAAAAATTTTTTCTATGATACTTTATATCTTGGACTTATAATACAACCTAAGATGATGGGTTTACCCATACCTCCGGCTCCGGTCGGATTGGTTTTTTTGTCAATTTTAATCTTTTTATTTGCATCCTCTTTAAGCTTGTATATTAGATCGAATAATCAAACTGGAATAAGAATTTTTGCCCTTTTTTGTGCTTTGAGTTATGTCTCAGCGATTGACCGATCAGACGAAGGGCATTTATGGTATGCGGCTGTTTGGCTGTCATTTTATATTCCTTATTTTATATCAGAACTTATTAATTTTAAAAATTATTTTAAGAAAAATATATTAATTTATTTTATTCCCGTTGGTCTTGTTTTTTTTGCTTTTGGGTATTTTATTCTCAAACTTAAATCAACCTCTTTTTTTATAATAATCACGGTTATTATTTTTTGGATTTTTACTAATAAATTTTGGAAAAATTATGCTATGTTGATTTTAATATCAGGCGTTTTGGCATCTTTAATTGTCTTTCATAGTTTTTCTTTTCTCAAAATTCGTTTTGCCGGACTGCCTAAGCTTTCTTTTAAAAAAAGTTTTTCTCCCGGTATATTTCAATCTCAAGGGGATGAAATAGCTGGACTTAAATTTAGTCAATCTGATATGGATGTGCTAAAAAAAATAAAGAATAAATTAGATGTGAAAAATAAGTGGCTATTTATATTTCCAGATCATATTATCTTTTATGATTATTTTAAACTTAAAAATCCAACCAGATATTATCTTCATACAAATCAGACAACTGATAGAATAGAGAGAGAAATTATAAATAAGTTAGAAACAACTAAGACTAATAATTTTATCTTTTTTCCTGATGGAGAAACCTATCTGAAAAAAGTGAGGAAATGGATTTTGGATAAAACAAAGATTGTACAAACATATAAATTAGGAAATAAAAAAGTTGAACTAAGAAAAAAACTATGAAAAATATTTTAATTGGTATTACTGGTGGTGTTGCCGCATATAAAGTGCTTGATTTGATTAAGTTGCTAAAAAATGAAGGACATAAAGTTTCTGTTGTTATGACAAGAGGGGCGACAGAAATGATTTCCAAACAAGATTTTGAAAAGGCTACAGGAAATAAAGTTTTTATTAATCTCTTTGAAAAAAATTTTAACTACAAAGAAGTTTTAAAGAAAAAAAAAGTAGAGCATATTGAGCTAGCTGATAAAACTGATGTGATGGTCATCGCTCCAGCAACCGCCAACATTATTGGCAAACTAGCTCACGGAATTGCCGATGACCTGCTGACAACTACTGCTTTAGCAATGACAGCCCCGATTATTATCTGTCCTTCAATGAATGTCAATATGTGGGGTAATCCACTTGTTCAAGAAAATCTTAATAAATTAAAATCAGTCGGTTATCAAGTTATTGAACCAGCGTCCGGAATGCTTGCTTGCGGATATGAAGGGGTAGGAAGGCTGGAAAATGTAGAAATTATCAAAGAGGAAGTTTTAAAACAAATAGATAGAACTAATTCTTTGGAAGGAAAAAAAATTATCATTACATCTGGAGGAACGAATGAAAAAATAGATGATGTACGATCGATCACCAACAAAAGCTCCGGGAAAATGGGCGTTGCTTTAGCGGAGGAGTGTTATTTGCGGGGAGCTGACGTTTTGTTACTTAGGGCAAAAAATTCAGTGCATTCAAGATATTTAATTAAGGAAAAAATATTTGAAACAGCCGAAGAATTACTTTATTTAATTAAAGTGAATATTAAAAATACAGATTTATTTTTTCAAGTGGCGGCAGTTTCTGATTTCAAAGTTGATGAATCTTTTAAAGGAAAGTTATCAAGTGGAAACTCAGTCAATATAAAACTTACTCCACAAATTAAAATTATTGATCAATTAAAAAAATTTTCACCAAGAACAATCTTAATTGCCTTTAAGGCAGAGTATGGTTTGTCAGAGAAAGATTTAATCAAAGAGGGGCAAAAAAAACTGCAAAAATCAAAAGCAAACTACGTAATTGCCAACGATATTAGTCGTACTGATCGTGGTTTTGAATCAGACAATAATGAGGTTTATGTTATTTCAAAAAATAAACCAGTTAAAAAAATTATCTTGACCTCAAAGAGGGAAGTTGCTAATAAAATTATTAATTTTCTAATTAATAAACAGCGGTCGTAACTGTTTTGGTGTTATTGGTTAAATTACTATCTGTTTCAATAGCAGATCCTCTAACAGTATTAGTTCTTGTAATAGGTGAACCTTCGCTGATTGAGAAACTCATTGTTTCAGAAGCTCCAACAGCTAAACTATCAAGCTCTCCATAAACACTACAATCACCATATCTACTGACTCCTCCAACCATCGCCCTAAAATTACCCTCATAAATATTATTAATGGCAAAATATGAAGGAAATAAGTTACTACAAATTTGTACTGCAGTAGCTACTTCAGGACCATGATTAGTAACCGTTATGACATAGTTGATTATATTTGGAGAAGTTATTTGCTGAGGTGCGCTAACAATTACTTCAATATCGGCAATAGAATTAACAATAGTGGGTGTAGGAGTTGGAATACTTGTTGGTGTTGGTGAAGGAGCCTTTGTTGGGGTGACAGTTGGTTTAACAGTTGGAGTTGGTTTTGGCTTAGCAGCTGTTTTTCCGCCGAATACCACTGTTGAAGAAGAAAATGTTAACAAAAAGACAAATAAAACTGCAAACAAAACAAAATATAATTTTTTCATATGAGGTAATAATATAATAATAATTATTTATTTGTCAATACTTACTCAAATTTACAAAGTAATTTAATTTGCCTTCTTAAGTCCTCATTTCCGTTACTGTTATTGATTATTTTTGAATAATTAATTTTTATTTTTTCAAAATTTATCTCCATTATCCTTGCATATTCTAGATCGAGAGGATAATCAGTTCTTTGCATTAATCGTTTTTCACGAATATCTTTGTTTGTTTTAACAAGGATAAATTTTGTTGTAGGAATTTTTTTAATAAGAGCAGCTCGATATTTCTCTTTAATAAAGGTTTGAGCGACGACTAATTTTTTATGTTCTAACGAAAGTTCTTTAATTCTATTAATTAATATTTCAAAAAATCCATCTCTCATTTCATCAGTAAAAACAGTTTTTGTTTTAATCGCCTCTTTCATTTCGGGAGTTAAATCATTATCTCCATCATAAAAATAATAATCAAAATATTTTTCAAATACGCGTCCTACATATGTTTTTCCAGCTCCGGGCAGACCAAACAAAATAATTAGTGACATAAGCAAAAATTATATATTAAAATGAAAGTAAAGGAGGTGATAAATATGACAGGATACGTAATCAATATTGAAGAAAAAACTTTAGAAAACAACTATTTTCGTGAAGTACTTTTTACAACAAATAAAAGTCAACTAGTAGTTATGGCTCTAAAACCCGGTGAGGATATTGGTATGGAGGTCCATCCAGAGCATGATCAATTTATTAGGATTGAAGCAGGAACAGGTAAGGCGATCATGAACGGTGAAGAACATGAGATTAAGGATGGTTCAGCGATCGTTATTCCAGCTGGAGCTCAACATAACATTATAAACACATCAGAGATAGTGATGAAACTTTATACGATTTATACGCCACCAGAACACAAGGCGGGGACAATTCATAAAACAAAAGAAGAAGCAAAAGAATAAAATTAAAAGTTTCAAAATAAAATATGGATATTTTATCTAAAGATAAGCTCTTAGATTTGAAAGGAAAAACGGCTATTGTTACTGGGGGTTCGTTAGGAATAGGATACGGAATAAGTTATCGGTTGGCTGAAGCGGGAGCTAACGTTGTGATTACCAGTCGCAATATTGAAGAAGTCAATAAAGCAGTTGAGGAATTAAAGCAAAAGGGATTTAAAGTGGCTGGTGTAAAATGTGACGTTTCGCTAGAAGAGGATGTAAAAAATTTAGTGGCTGAAGCGGTAAAGATTTTTGGCTCTGTTGACATTTTAGTCAATAACGCCGGCATATACCCATCTATTCCGGTTCACTTAATGACTTCATCAGATTTTGATCAAGTAATATCAATTAATTTAAAGGGAGTGTTCCTTTGCTCAAAATATTCTTCAGAAAAAATGATAGAACAAGGCAGGGGTGGTAATATTATCAATATCACCTCGATTGATGCTCTTCATCCGTCATCAGTAGGACTGGCTCATTATGACGCTTCAAAACACGGTGTTTGGGGATTTTCAAAAAATTTAGCCGTTGAGTTAGCGCCACATAAAATTTGGGTCAACGCCGTGGCTCCAGGTGGAATAATAACGCCAGGTGTTCAAAAAATGCAATCAGGAGCGAAGGTTCCTAAAGGTGTCGATATGGCAAAAGTATTAGAGGCTTTTATGGAAAAAATTCCTATGGCAAGAATGGGCGTTCCGGATGACATTGGAAAGGTAGTCCTATTTTTAGCCTCTGACATGTCATCGTATATGACTGGTAGTCAGATAGTTGTCGACGGCGGATATTTACTTAAATAAATTTATTGTCCGTCACCGGCTTCAGGGGTAATCTGCTTTATTAGCTCTTCAAGGGCTTTTTGTTGGTCACCTGTTGATTCAGCTCCAGTTGTTGGAACTTGCTTATTTAAATTTTCAGTAAAAGCACTCATGTCTTGAAATTTTACATCAGTTGGTATCGTAAAAAATGAATCAGCAATAACTGTTGTCTTACAAGAATCTTTATATTTTTCAATTCCTGCCAGTAATGATTCATCTTTATTGGCGGCTGTTTCTGGTAATGTTGTTCCCGGTGTTACTTCAGGTTCAGTTATTGTAAAAGTAAAACCTGTCTTACTTACTTCATTCCACATATACATTTTTTTATCTTTTAAAATAATGCTGTTTGGTTGGTCTTTTTCTTTAGCTCCTTCCATAGAAACTCTGACGGCTCCACCTTTTATATAAGTGGTTGTCTGTATACCCTGTTCATCTTGGTAGACACATTTTAGACTTAATGACTGCGAGAGAGCATCTTTGATAGACGTAAAAACATTTGTATTTGTGCTATTAGCGGTTCCGAGAGGTGCTTTTGGAACAGCACCCTTTGAATTCATGTAAAAATAACCACCGACCCCAAGAATTAATAGGATTACCAAAACAGGTACAATTTTTTTCATATTATTAATTAATAAATAATTAATCATATTATGATTTTTTATTTTATAAATTGCAAGGGTTTATTTTCCAAAAGCAATTCTGTCCAAAATTGTATTTTTCATATCCATCATTAGACCCGGATAAATTACATACTCACCGTATCGATCATTAATTTTGTCGAGAGCTTTTGAAAGGGAATGTTTTCTTTCCAAATCGGTCTCGAATAAATTTAGAGTCATATTGGTAATTGGTTGAAGATCAAAACAAGATAAAGCTACTTTGATAACGGTTTTAATCTTCGGTTGTTGAAAAAATATAGCCATTATCTTAGAAAATAACTCTTGAGTCGTATAAGAATGGTCTTTAAATTTGTGACCTTTATGCCAATAAGTCCAATCATCATAAATTAAGCCTAGATGGATCCCAGAGGCGCAATTTTCCGCTTCCCGAAGTCGTCGACCCATCTTTTCGCAAAGTTTTATAATAATTTTTTTTAATTCTTCAGGATTTTTAGTTTTTTTGACAAGCGAATAATCTTGTCCGAAACTTTTGCGGGTAGACTTAAAATCGTCAACCTCAAATCCATGTAAACGAAGAAACCAATAATGACCAGTGATACTTTTAAAAACAATTTTTTGTAAAATATGGTCCGGAGCTTTAAAAAAATCTATTGGACTATAAATACCAACTTGATTAAGCCGATACTCAAATCTGATATTTATTCCATTTAAATCAATCAGTGTTAATTTACTAAGAACTTGTTCAATATTTTTATAATCAATTACATCAAGGCCGTCAGGCTTATGAAGAGAAGCAGCTGTTTTGGCTAAAAACCTGTTGGTTGAGATACCGACGTTGCAGGTAATCCATTCACCGATTTCGTTTCGAAACCGCTTCTTTATTTCAGTTCCGATATTAATTAATCCTTTATTTAAGGCTGGAGTTTCAGAAAAATTTATTACTACTTCATCTATCGATTTAGGTACGACATCGGGCGAATAATCAAGACAAATTTTTTTAAATTTTTGATGGACATCACGAATTAAAGATGTATCTGCAGATCTGACGATTAGGTCAGGAAATAATTCCTTTCCTTCTCTTACTCTCATTCCTGTTTTTATCCCAAATTTTTTAGCTTCAATTGATGGGGCGAGGATACATCCATTGTTAGTTTGATAAGCGGCGATGACAATAGGTTTTCCCCGTAAATGAGGATGTGCTTGTTGTTCAACGGTGGCAAAACAGGAGTTAAGGTCGATATGCATGATGGAGGGAGTTGCTTTGTTAAGTAATATTTCCATCGGAGACCTCCTCTAAAATCCAATTAAGATCTTCAGTGTTAAATCGTAATCTAAAATCTAAATTACCATCGGTGACATGAAAAATATGGAGAAGTTCGCGGCCTTCACGGACCTTATGGTGATAGGCAAGCGACTTGATAAAGTAATCACGCAGACGCCAACGGATTTTATAGGGAATAGAAGTATTTTTTTCAGAATTATACGAAAGAATGACACTAATCTTTTCAAACAGTTTTTCTTGCATAAATTTATTGTAGTGAACGATAGTTTACTTGTCAATTACAATTTACAAACGAAGCAACCTATTGTTATAATTTATTAATGATTTTTCTTTCTTTAAAAACTTACAAAGAGTCGACAGGGGAAGCAGCCATAAAACTTTTATCTTGCGTAAAAAAAATAAGTGAGGAAACAGGGGTAAAAATAATTCCTGCAGTTCAACCAACGGATATTTATAGAATAAAACAGGAATTGGGGATTGAAGTTTGGGCTCAACATATGGATCCAATTGAACCAGGAAAAAATATGGGCTGGCTTTCTCCTTATTCACTAAAAGAGGCGGGTGCGACCGGTGTTGTTATTAATCACTCCGAACATAAAGTTTCTGATGAAATTGTAAAACAAACACTGGAAAAAGCGAAGAAATATAGTTTAAAAACAGTTCTTATTGGAAATAATGTAGATATGATATTGAAATTTGCCTCATGGCAACCTGATTATTTGTCTTATGAAAGAGAAGACATGGTTGGCGGCGGGGTATCAATGTTGACTCAGGAAGCTGAAAATGTAAAAAAATTAGTAAATGAATTAAAAATTCCCTTAATGATTGGAGCTGGAATTTCAACAGGAGAGGATATAAGATTAGCATTGTCTCTTGGAGCAAAAGGAGCTATTTTGGCTTCAGCGTTTACATTAGCCGTTGATCCAGAAGCAAAGCTTCGTGAACTTGCAGAGGGATTTAAAAAATAATTTTTTATCCGTACTTCTTTTTCAGAATCATTAAAAGAAAGGCTCCAACGAAAAGAATTGAATTCGTCACCCAAATAAATGGATCACCTTTTAATGATCCATAAACAACCCACGAAATACCATTTAACATCCCAATGATTATTCCCATCCAGGACAGGTCTTTGGTTTTTTTGGTTTTATAAGATGACCAAACTTGAGGAAAGAAAATAAGAGCGGCAAAGATTGATCCGAGATATCCAAATAATAACTCAACGTTTTTCATAATGGCTATAAGTATAATATAAATTATGAATAAAATTTATCCAGAAAAATTAAAATCAGGAGATGAGGTAAGAATTATTGCTCCGTCTAGGTCTGTAAAAATATTAAGTGATGAAATAAAGAATATTGCTAATAAAAGATTTGAAGATTTAGGTTTTAAATTATCTTTTGGTAAACATGTTGATGAAACTGATGAATTTAATTCTTCAAGTATTAAATCGAGGGTAGAAGATCTTCATGATGCTTTCACTGATAAAAATGTAAAAGGAATAATTACCGTTATTGGAGGGTTTAATTCAAACCAGCTTTTAAAATATATTGATTGGGATTTAATTAAAAACAATCCTAAAATATTTATGGGTTATTCAGATATTACTGTTCTAAATAACGCCATCTTTGCAAAAACCGGTTTAGTTACTTATTCAGGACCTCACTATTCTTCATTTGGACAAAAATTATATTTTGATTACACTTTGGAATATTTTAAGAAGTGTTTAATGGAAGATAATCCTTTTGAGATTAAACCAAGTGACTCTTGGAGTGATGACGCGTGGTATCTGGATCAAAATAAAAGGGAATTAATTAAGAATCTAGGATATTTAGTTATTAATGAAGGAGAATCTGAAGGAACAATACTAGGAGCTAACCTATGCACATTTAATCTACTTCAAGGGACAGAATTTTTTCCTAATCTAACCGATTCAGTCTTATTTTTGGAAGACGATGCGGAAACAGTTCCTCATACCTTTGACCGGGACCTCCAGTCGTTAATTCATTTACCAGATTTTAATAAAGTTAGAGGATTGGTGATTGGGAGATTTCAAAAGAAAAGCAACATGACTAACGATTTATTAATAAAAATTATTAAGACAAAAAAAGAATTGAACAATATTCCAGTGATAGCTAATGTTGATTTTGGTCACAGTGATCCAAAGATAACGTTTCCAATAGGGGGAGAGGTAAAAATAGTTGCCTTGAAAAATAAAACTCTAATCAATATTACAAAAAAATAAGGGCGAAGATTCCTGAAGAAAGCCCAAGTAAGATTCCTCCAATCACATCAGTAGTCCAATGTTCTCCAAGACTAATTCTCGATATTAACATTGCTATATTAAATAAGATTAAAAAAACATTAATAAATACTTTTAAATTTTTATTAATTTTTGATTTAATAATAAGATAAAAAAATATCACAGAAACAAAGACGATTCTTAATGCATGGCCAGATGGATAAGATGATCCTGGTTGCACATATGAAGAAGGAAAAAGAAACTCAATATTGTAGCGAAAGAACAGGTGTGGGGGACCAGGATGATGTAATAAAGATTTTCCTACAATTTCAACTAAGTGAGCAATGACAAATGGCACAAATATTAGCAAGGAAATGAGTTTTTTCCTAAGAACAAAAATAATAAAAAGAATACCTGCTAATATTTCGAAACTGCCAATTAAACTCAGAGAAGAAAAGATACTATCAATTTTTGTTGGAATATGATTTTGTAGTTTAACAGTAGTATTAAAATCAAAACTGCTTAGTGAATCATTCTTAACAATAAAAGTAAATACTACAAATAGTATAAAAAATAAACAAGCCGGTATGATTAGCCAAAGTTTTTTCATTTGAATCTTAACTTTGAATATATCAAAAGAGCGAGGATAATAAAACCGGCGAAATAGAAAGTATTATCTTTCCCAAAAGACTGGAAAACAATTCCACCAATAATTGGTCCGACTATTCTGCCAAGACTCCCTGCTGATTGAAGAAATCCTAAAGTTCCACCATACTCCTCAGGTGGGACATTTTCAGAGGCTAGTGCTTGAATGGTTGGGTTTGCCAATCCATTACCAAAAGGAAGAAAAAATAAAGCAACATACAAAAAATTAGCATGAGGTGAAAGTGGAATAAGAGATAGACCAATAAACATAAGAAATAAGGAAATATATAAGATCGTTTTTTCACTAAATTTTTTTGTTAAAAAAGGCAAAACTCTAAGTTGAACGATGACAGCAAGAACACCAATATAGGCAAATAACCAGCCATTTTGAGATGGACCGTAATTAAATGTTTTTTGAGTCCAGAGAGCAAAGTTTCCCTGCATTATAGAAAAAGCCGTGTTTAGAACAAAAAAAACAAATATTAGTAGACCGATCGGCTGCATAGACAAAACCCTTTTAAATTCTTCAAAATTTAACTTTGTTTTTGGAGAAACTAAAGCTTTTTTTTTATCAATGGTCTCTTTAAGAAAGAAAACAGTTGCCAAAACACTTAATAGAGAAACACCAGTGGCAAAATAGGCCGGAGCGGAATACGAAAATTTTGATAAAAAACCCCCGATAGCCGGACCAAAAATAAATCCAAGTCCGAAAGCAGCACCAAGAATACCCATTCCTTTAGCCCGATTTTCTTTTGTGGTGACGTCGGCAATGTAAGCTTGAGCTATCGATATATTACCACCGGTTATTCCATCGATTATTCTTGATAAAAATAACAACGGCAAACTTCCTGCGAGTCCCAGAATTAAATAACCAACCGCACTACCGAGTTGAGAAATTATCAATAATTTTTTTCTTCCATAACGGTCAGAAAGCCGACCTAAAATTGGGGCGGCAATCAGCTGGAAAAATGAATAAGTGGCCGTAAGCATCCCAATTTGAAAAGGACCAGCGGAATATTTTTCAGCAATATAGGGGAGAAGGGGGAGAATAATCCCAAATCCCAGTAAGTCTATAAAGACTATCAAAAAAATTGTTAATAAAGATTTGTTTTTCATAAGGAAATTTTTTAAAAGGTTTATATAGACTGGATTCCCGCCTACGCGGGAATGACGAAGATCTACACATTTAATTTTGTCGGAGCGGCGGGACTTGAACTCGCGGCCTCAGCGTCCCAAACGCTGCGCTCTAGCCATCTGAGCTACGCTCCGTAATAACAATGGGAACTTAATAATTTTACCATAGATTAATCAATAAATTGGGTGTTAAAATTAATCATGAAGAAATTTCTTTTTATTTCATTTACTCTAGTTTTTATTGCTTATTTTTTTGTATTTAAAAATAATTACTGTCAAAATAATCAGGCAAAAAAATATTTTATTAATAATAAAAACTATTGTTTACTAACTGCGAATAATCCAGAACAATGGGGGAAGGGGCTCATGTTCTATAAAAAACCAGTTAATTTTGATGGAATGATTTTTATTTTTCCGGAAAAAAAAATTAGAACTTTTTGGAATAAGAATACATATATGGATTTGGATTTGTATTGGATGGACGGGGAAATAGTAGTTGGGAAAAGTTATTTGCCATCGATATTAAAATCAAAAGAAACAGTAATCGTAGGATCAAAGAGGGAAGTTAATAGGGTGGTTGAGATAATCAGATAATTCTATTGTTTCATTGCTTCATTGTTCAATTGTTTTTGTATTTTAACAATGAAACCATGGAACAATGTAACAATTCATTTTTATTTCTTTAGCGCTTCGATGCCGGGGAGAGTCCCTTTCTCAATAAATTCAAGCATGGCTCCACCCCCGGTTGAGATATGAGTAATTTTATCAAGGTATTCTTTTTTTGAAATTGCCGCCAGTGTATCTCCACCACCAACAATTGAGACAGCGTCAGTATTTTGAGCGATTGAATAATAAACAAAATCCGTTCCTTGTTTAAATTCAGGATTTTCAAAATAACCAACAGGACCATTCCAGATAATAGTTTTTGCTTTGGCAATAATTCCTCCAATCTGTGCTTTCGTTTCTGGTCCTATATCAAATATTGATTTATTGGCGGGGATATCTTTAATTTTTACGACTTCGCTTGTTTGGTCGTCTTTAGTATTTGCGACGACCGCATCAACTGGTAAAACAATAAAAGCCCGACCTCCTTTTGCCAAAGAAAGCAGATGTCTTGCTTGTTGGACCGCTTCATATTCGCAAAAACTTACTCCAATTTCATGTCCTTGAGCACAGACAAAAGTATTAGCCAGACCTCCGCCAATAATAAGATAATCAACCATATTAACAAGTTTATTTATTAAGCCAATTTTGGTTGATATTTTAGCTCCCCCAATAATTGCAACGACTGGTTTTTTAGGATCTTTTAAAACTTTAACTATAACTTGCAATTCCTTTTTGAGAAGCAAACCGCCATATGATGGTAAAAATTTAGGTGGACCGACGACCGATGTATCTGACCTGTGACTGACTCCAAAGGCATCATTTACATAAATATTGCCTAAAGAAGAAAGCTGCTTAGCAAAAATAGTGGAGTAGTCTTTTTCTTTGGGAAAAAATCTAATGTTTTCCAGAACAATTATTTTTTCTTTTTTCTCCTGAACCTCCTCAAGACTTTTGACTAAAATAATAGAAACGTCCGGTAAATACTCTTTTAGTTTATCAACAACAACTTTTAAAGAAAATTTTTCATCAACTCCCTTTGGACGTCCAAGATGAGAAATGATTACTAGGCGGTTATTATTTCTTAACAAGAAATTTATAGTTGGTAATGATTGTTTGATTCGAGCGCTATTGGAAATAGTGTAATCTTTGTTTAAAGAAACATTAAAATCAACACGAAGAAGAATAGTTTTGTTTTTAATCTCAACCTCGTCAATATAGATAATCTTCTTCATAAGTACTAAACAGTTAAACCTTAAAACTTAAACGGTTAAAAAAACTATTAAACCATAAACATTAAACACGTATTTTGTTTAGAAGTTTAGTGTTTAAAAGTTTATTTAGGTTTTAACAGTTTAATACTTAACTGTTTATTTAATAATTAATATTTAATCTTTCCACTAAGTCCACAAGCCTCGTACTGTAACCCCACTCATTATCATACCAACCAAATATTTTTACTAAATTACCATTAACTACTTTTGTGTAGTTGGCGTCAAATATACAAGAGAATGGAGAACCGATAAAATCAGATGAAACTAAAATTTTATCCTCGTAGCCTAAAATTCCTTTCATCGAAGTCTCTGACGCTTCTTTGAATTTTTTATTGACTTCTTCAACAGTTGTTGGTTTTTCTACTACAGCGGAAATATCTGTGATTGAACCAGTAGCAACCGGAACCCGGAGAGACATTCCATCAACTTTCCCTTTTAACTCAGGGATAGCTTTGGCAACTGCCTTAGCGGCCCCGGTTGTTGAAGGGATAATATTCATAAAAGCAGCCCTCGATCCGCCTGCATTTTTTCCGGCATCATCAAGTAATTTTTGACTGATAGTCATAGCATGAGTTGTGGTCAAAAATCCCGAGACCACTTTAAAGTTATCATTAATAACTTTAAACATCGGAGCGGCACAGTTTGTTGTACACGAACACATGGAAATAATCTGGTTATTTTTGAAATCAAAACTACTATCATTTACCCCTAAAACTAAATGAGGAATCACTTCATCCTTGGCCGGAGCTGTTAAAATAACTTTTTTTACAGATCCTTTCAAATGTTTTTCCAGATTCACTTTTTTTGTAAAAGCACCAGTCGCATCAACAACGACATCAACTCCATATTTATCCCAAGGAATATTTTCTGGCAAATCATTAAGTAAGGTTAATATTTTTTTACCATTAACAGAAATTCCGTCAGTCTCTTCTTTAACTTCCATCCCAAATCTTCGATAGACTGAGTCAAAAGCTAAAAGGTAGGCGATCATTGAGGAAGGCGTTTTCCTGGTATTAATTGCTACAATTTCAAAATTATCTCGGGTCAAAGCAATTCTTGTAAAAGCTCGACCGATTCTACCAAAACCATTTAAACCAACTTTTAGTTTTTTCATAGTTGTAATAATTTACTTATAATAATGGTGATGTGTGGTAATGTATCTAACTGTTCCGGATACTCCTCTAATTACTATAGAATGGGTGACGACTTTATTTTTCCCGAAAATAACTCCACTGAGAAGAGGGCCATCGATAACTCCTGTAGCGGTAAAGGTCAATTCTTTTCCCTTTGCTAAATCTTCAGAAGTAAAAATTTTATTGGTATTTTTAATACCAGCCTTTTTAATTTTTTGAATATCAACTTCTTTCTTTGGTTTAAATTGACATAAAATTTCTCCACCTAATATTTTTACAGGAACAGCTGTCAAAACCGCTTCAGTTGATCCGCCAATTCCCATCAATAGATCAATCCCACTTTCAGGAAAGCAGGTAGCAATACCAGCGGCAACGTCACCATCAGTAATTAATCTAACTCGAGCGCCAGCATCTCGGACTTCCTTGATTAAATCATAGTGTCTTTCCCGATCTAAAATAACGACGGTAATATCTTCAACTTTTTTATTTAAAGCCTTAGCAGTTTTTTCAATATTTATTTGAGTAGAAGCTTCAAGTTTAATGGCGCCTTTACCGAGCGGACCAACAGCAACTTTTTTCATATAAGTATCCGGAGCGTGAAGAAGACTGCCTTTTGGACCGGAAGCAATAACGGTCATGGCATTATATCTTCCATAAGCAACGCTTGAAGTACATTCAAGCGGATCAATTGCGAGGTCCATAGTCGGACCTTTTTTTGTTCCAACTTTTTCTCCAGTATAAAGCATTGGAGCTTTATCTTTTTCACCTTCACCAATAACAACAGTTCCAGAAAAATCAATTTGATTAAAGCGAGACCTCATGGCGTTGACAGCCGCTCCATCAGCTTTATTTTTATCTCCTCGGCCAATCCAACGAGCTGCCTCAATAGCAGCTGCTTCAGTGACTCTGACGAATTCTAAAGCAAGATTTCTATCCATAATTGTTTTTCTTTATGATTAGTTATAAAATATTTCTATTACATAATTTTAACATAATTATATGATTACTCAATCCGCGGATGGTAATTTAGCAAAGATTGCTAAAGAATTAGTGTCTTCAAAAAAAGGAATTTTGGCGGCTGATGAGAGTTCGGGAACGATGAATAAGAGATTAGACGCAATTAAAGTTGAGGGTACTTTGGAAAATCGTTCAATGTGGAGAGAAATAGCGGTAAGTTCACCAGGTATTGAAGATGCGATCAGCGGAGTAATCTTATTTGATGAGACTTTACGAGCACCTTTACCAAATGGAAAGATGATTACCGATTTGCTTAAATCCAAAAATATTCATCCAGGTATTAAGGTAGATTTAGGATTAGTAAAAATTAACGAACAGGGAGAATCTTTTACTCAAGGTTTGGATAAATTAGAAGAAAGATTAGTTGAATATAAAAAAATGGGAGCGACCTTTGCCAAATGGAGGGCCGTTTATAAGATTGGTGAAAACATGCCTTCAACAGCCGGTATTATGGCAAATTCTATCGGACTAGCCCAATATGCTTTTCTTTGTCAAAAAGTCGGATTAGTTCCAATCGTTGAGCCGGAAGTATTAGTACTTGATGGTAGCCACGATATAAATAAAAGTAAAGAAGTTACAAATAAAATTCTTAAAGATGTTTTTTATTGGTTAAAACAGTTTAGGATACAGTTTAGCGGAATGTTATTAAAACCAAATATGGTTTTGCCTGGAAAAGAGTCACAAAATAAGTCAACCACCGAAGAAATCGCCCGTTTGACGGTTGAGACATTAAAAGCAACCGTTCCGGTAGAAGTTCCCGGAATCGTTTTTTTGTCAGGGGGATTAACACCTGATGAATCAACAGAATATTTAAAAACAATGAATGCGATGTATAAAGATCTGCCATGGCAATTGAGCTATTCATTTGGCCGGGCACTTCAACAAGAAGCTTTACATGTATGGATGGGAAAGCCGGAAAATGTTGAGGCAACTCAAAAGGCTTTTATGGTCCGAGCCAGAAAAGTGTCAAGCGCGAGGGACGGGGTCTAAGCCGCCGCGACTCCACGGGTGGCAACGGACGATTCTTTTTAAACCAATAAGTAATCCTTTAACCGCTCCATATTTTTTTACAGCCTCATAAGTATAATTAGAACAAGTAGGAGTAAATCGGCAAGCGCTTTCTGATAAAAATAATTGTTTTGCTAGTGCTCCACGAAAAAGCTCAGTTTTTTGATAGAAACGGATAAGCTTTAGAATAATAGTCTTCATATTGCTATAATTCTACTATGAAAATATCGATAATTACCTTATTTCCAAAGATGATCTCGGGATTTTTTGATGAAAGTATTGTTAAGCGTGCCCAAGATAAAAAATTAGTTGAGATAGAAATAATTAATTTAAGAGATTTTGCTATTGATGATTATGGAACGGTTGATGATCGGCCATATGGAGGAGGAGCGGGGATGATACTGCGGATTGAGCCAATATATAAAGCTACGCAATCCGCAATTTCTAATTTCAAATTTCTAATTTCTAATAAAATTTCAAATTCTAAAATTAAAACAAAAATAATCTTAACTTCGCCAAAGGGAAAAGCATTTGATCAGAAAAAAGCACAAGAGTTTTCTCAATTAGATCATTTAGTAATCATTGCCGGACATTATGAAGATGTTGATGCACGGGTGCTTGATTATGTTGATGAAGAAGTATCAATGGGTGATTTTATCCTTACAGGCGGAGAAATTCCAGCGACTGCAATCGTTGATTCTATCGTCCGTCTGATTCCAGGAGTTTTAAAGAAAGATCAGGCAGCAAAAAATGAAAGTTTTAATTTAAATGATCAAAAGTTACTTGAATACCCACAATATACAAGACCGGAAGAATTTATGAGTAAGAAAGTTCCCGAAATTCTTTTGAAGGGAGATCATAAAAAAATTGAAAAATGGCAGATGGAAAAAGCTCTTGAGGAAACTCGAAAAAAACGATCAGATTTACTTGACACTAATAAATAATTAGTTTAATATTCAACTATTACCAATTTAATATAAGTCAAAATGAATAAACTAACAGGATTAGTAGTTATTGGGTTATTAATAGTTGGCGGAGTGATGCTTTTTAATCAAAAAAAACCTGTGATAAAACAGGAATCAACGACTACAACAACCACTACTACTACAACAACGACTAATCCAGTTAAAGAGTTTACTATGACAGCTAAACAATGGGCGTTTGACCCAGCGGTAATTACAGTCAAGCAAGGAGATAAAGTTAAGTTAAAAATTAAAAGCATTGACGTTACCCATGGTTTTGCTTTGACTGATTTTAATGTAAAAGTTGATCTTACCCCTAATAAAGAAGAAACAGTCGAATTTATAGCTGATAAAAAAGGTGAGTTTACATTCTTTTGTTCGGTCATGTGTGGAGCCGGTCATCAAGACATGAAAGGAAAATTAGTAGTAGAATAAAGTTAGTTAAAAGTTAAGAGTTAAAAATTAATAATTAAAATATGAAAGTAATTAAACTAGAACCGAAGAAATTTTCAGATAAGATCTTATCAATGAAGGGGATTTCGAAAAAAACAGTTGAAGAGCATCTAAAGTTATATACAGGATATATTAATAAATATAATGAGATTCAGGAAAAGTTAGTCGTTTTAAAAGATGATGATTACACGAAGGCGAATCAAGTCTTTTCAACACTTCGAGAATTAAAAGTTGAGTTGTCTTTTGCTTGGGGCGGAGTAGTAAACCACGAAATTTATTTTTCTCATCTTGGAGGTAAGGGAGGAAAACCAGCCGGTAAATTACTAAAGCAAATTGAGGCAGATTTTGGAAGCTTCGAAAATTATAAGAAAGATTTGAAAGCTACTGGCATTGGTGCAAGGGGTTGGGTTTGGACAGGTTTTAATTACCGTGAAGGAAGATTAGTAAATTATCTAGGTGATTCTCAAAATACCTATTCGATGTGGGGAGTCGAACCTTTGGTGGCTCTAGATACATATGAACATGCATATTTTATTGACTATGGAGTTAATAGAGCCGGATATATTGATTCATTTTTTGAAAATTTAGATTGGAAGGTGGTTGAAGAAAATTTTCAAGAGATAGCTGGTTGTTGTGGAGAAGATTGTCAATGTGAATAAAGGTATTATATAATTCTTGGATATGGTTAGAACCAGAATTGCTCCGTCTCCAACAGGTGCTGATGTTCATGTAGGATCAGTTGCAACTGCTTTAATGAACTACGCTTGGGCAAAAAAAAATAACGGTCAATTTATTGTTCGAATAGAAGATACAGACAGGACAAGAATCGTTGAGGGCGGGGAAGCGCAAATGTTAAAGACTTTAAAAAGAATCGGTTTAGTTGCTGATGAATCGCCTGAAATTGGTGGCCCGTACGCTCCCTATCGACAGTCTGAGAGATTGGATATTTATAAAAAATACGCTGAAGAATTAGTATTAAAAGGTAAGGCATATTACTGTATTTGCTCTCCTGAAAGACTTACAAAAATGCGTGGTGATCAGCAGGCTAAAAAACAAGTTCCAAGATATGATAGAAAATGTTTTTTAAACCAAAAAGAAATTTTAAAGCAAATTAAAGAAAATAATTTATCTCATGTAATTCGTTTATTAATCCCTGAAGGTCAAATAAAATTTAATGACGTTGTCCGTGGAGAAATAATCATTGATACAAAAAATCTTGATGATCAAGTTATTTTAAAATCAGACGGATTTCCAACATATCATTTAGGTGTTGTTGTTGACGATTATTTAATGAAAATTACCCATGTAATCAGGGGAGAAGAGTGGTTACCTTCAACTCCAAAACACATAATTTTATATCAGGCGTTTGGTTGGGATTTACCTATTTTTGCCCACATTTCATTATTAAGAAATCCTGATAAATCTAAATTATCTAAAAGAAAGAATCCTGTCTGGACTTCGCATTATTTAGATCAAGGAATATTTTATGAAGCACTGTTAAATTATTTAGCTCTGATGGGTTGGAGTCATCCCGAAGGAAAAGATATTTTTTCACTGGACGAATATATTAAAGTTTTTGATATCAAAGATATTCAAACATCGGCACCAGTTTTTGACCCGGTAAAATTAGAATGGATGAATGGAATGTACATAAGAGAAATGAAGAATGAAGAGTTAAAAATTAAGATTTATGAATTTTATCAAAAAAAATATTCTGAAAATTTAATTGAGAAAACAATTCTATTAATTAAAGAAAGAATTAAAAAACTTTCTGATTATTTGCCATTATGTGAGTTCTTTTTTAAAGTTCCGGAAAAGTATGAAGTTGATTTGACTGGTAAAAAAGATTTTTTTAAACAAGTATCTGAAACATTAAGTCCGATTAATGATTGGAGAGCAATTAAAATCGGAGAAGAATTAGCAAATCTAGCGAAGAAATTAAATATCAAAAACTCCCAGTTTTTTGCTGATATGAGAATGGTTATTACTGGTAAAAAAATTTCCCCACCTTTAAATGAATCAATGGAAATATTGGGTAAAGATGAGTGTCTAAAGAGGTTGACATTAAGTTAATTTTTTAGTATTTTAGATATATGAAAAGAAAAGTTACATTACTTATAATAATTTTTTTAAGTTTCTTAGCTTTTTACCCATTTTTAGTAAGAGCTGAATCAGAATTAACAGCGGAACAAGACAGTACTCTTGAAATTACAAACAAACCTGAAAGTCTTAAGGATAGAATTGAGGCTCAAAAAGATAAAAGAGCAGCACTTGAAATAACACGTCAAGCTGAAAGGGAAGTAAAAAAAGCGGAAATGGAAAAAAAGAAAGAGGAAATTAAGGTAAAAAGAGAAATTTTTAAAGAAACACTCCAAGCTGAAAGAGAAGAAAGAAAAACAAAAATGGAAGAAATGAGGGAAACTTTTAAGGAGAAAAGAGACGATTTTAAAGAAAAAATTGAAACCATTAAGGATGAAAGAAAAAAGCAATTAACAGAAAAGATTGATAATAGGATGTCAACAGTCAATAAAAATCAAACTTCTCGAATGACTAATGCTTTAGGAAAATTAACTGAGCATATTAATAAGCTTGAAGAGAGAGTGGCTCAGGCAAAAGAAAAAGGAGTAGATGTCTCAACAGTCGAAACCTTAATAGCTACAGCTAAAACAGCCATAAGCACTGCCTTAGCCGCAGTAGAAACACAAGCTGCAAAAGATTATGCCTTTACAATAACTGATGAAGAAAATCTTGGACAGTCAGTTAAAGCCTCATATGACGTGCTTAGTCAAGACTTAAAAAATACTCAAGAACTGTTAGTTAAGGCAAAAGAGGCAGTAGTCTCTGCTTATAAAGCAGCAGCAGCATTAGTAAAAGTTACACCAACGCCAACAGTTGGAGTCTTATAAAATATGGATCCAGTCCAACAACAACCAGTTCAGCTGAATACAATTCAACCTGAACCTCAAAAATCTCCAGTGGATAATATACTAAAAATAACATTGGCATTGCTGATTATAATATCTATCGGGTTGGGAGGATTTATTTTATTTTCGATGAATAAAAATAAAATATTACCAACAACAACTACTAAAATCTCTCCAACACCCGTTGTAAATAGTGAACAAATTTCACCAACGATATCGGTCATCGAAACAAACGATCCGAATAATATTGATGTGGGAAGTGTCGAAGCAGACTTAAAAGATATTGGGACTGAAGTAAAAAATCTGCAGTAAAAATTAGATGAATACTACAAATAAATTAACCTACAAGAGTTCAGGTGTTAATTACGAAACGATCGACTACTTAAAAAGAATTGCTCAAACAGCTGGCGGGAAAACAATAAAAAATCTTCCTGAAAATTATAAAGAGGTCGGTCAAAGCCGCGGGGAATCAGCTCATGTTGTTGATGTAGGTGAGTATTATTTTGCTTCGGTTATTGAAGGGTTGGGGACAAAAAGTTTGGTCGCCGACGAAATGTATAAATTAACAGGAAAAACATATTATGATAGTGTTACCTACGATACAGTGGCGATGATTGTTAACGATCTAATAACGGTCGGTGCAAAACCATTAACGTTGATGGCTTACTGGGCAGCTGGTTCTTCAGATTGGTTTTCCGACAAAAAAAGAGCTGATGATCTGGTCTCCGGTTGGACAAAAGCCAGTAATGATTCCGGCACGGTTTGGGGCGGGGGAGAAACACCAGTTTTATCAGGAATAATTGAGAAGGATAAAATTGATTTGGCGGGTTCTTGTTTTGGAATAATCAATCCAAAAAAGAATCTATGTTTAGGAGAAAAATTACAGGCGGGTGACAGAATAGTATTATTTGAAAGTAGTGGAATTCATGCTAATGGTCTAACTTTAGCCCGAAAAATTGTTGAAAATTTGTCAGAAAGATATCTAACGAAAGTTAATGGTGAAAAAACTTACGGCGAATTATTATTAACTCCAACAATAATTTACGCAAAATTAATTGAGGATTTATTAAAAAACAATATAGATATACATTATATGGTGAATATCACCGGGCATGGTTGGAGAAAATTAATGAGGCATAAAAAGGAATTGACTTATCGAATCACTGATTTGCCACCGGTTCCAGAAGTTTTAAAATTTATTGTTGAGCAAGGAAAACTTGATGATAAAGAAGTGTATGGAAATTTAAATATGGGCGCAGGATTTGCAATTTTTGTTCCAGCCCACGAAGTCAGTCAGGTATTAAACATGGCTCATAAACTTGGGATAAAAGCCTACAACGCCGGGGTTGTGGAATCAGGCGAAAAAAAAGTCATCATCGAGCCAAAAAATATCACTTTCGAAAAAGACAGCCTGCAAGTAAGAGTTTAATTACTTGAACTTAAGAATAAGTTTACTATCGAGTGCTTCAGCTACTCTTTTTAACAGTAAAAGTGATGGGTTTGAGGTCATTGTTTCAATTCTTGAGATAACGGCTTGGGTGGTATTAATTTTTTTAGCTAAACTTCTTTGAGACATTTTTTTAGATAGTCTCTTTTTTATTAAAGCACTGGCAAGATTGTATTCGACTTGAGAATTTTTCCAAGCAATTTTAAATTGAGGATCTTTCAGCGAATTTTTTAAGTGATCTTGAAACGTATAAACGAGTTTATTTTTCATATATAAAGATGATATCTTTTTGTGTCTCAACCTCCGCGGTTATGCATCGGATTGCTGGGATAGGCTGCGTGCAATTAAGAACCTCACCTTCCATAAAAAAGTCTACAGGTACGAGGATAAATTAACCCTTCAATAAAGACTGTAAATTGGAAGAAGGCCTATAGTTATGATACAATTACCTCCTTATGTTGAGAGAAAGATCAATTCAAGTATGCGATTTTCAAGTTCGTTTTCTCGAACATGCAAAAAACCTATTTTTAGCCAGAAATAGCACAAAGCAACGGATTAAAAATGAAATAGATTGTGTCAATATGAATCTAAAACCTTGGAGTTCTTATGATTCAGGAATATATGATTATCAGCATAGATGTCAACATGTATTAGTAGAGGAGGGATTTGTAAATTTAGTAAATAAAAAAACTAATGCATTGGCGTTAGATGCATTTAGCCCTCTTTCTTTTATTAGGGAGTTGGCGAAAAATACAAAAAACCTAAAAGGAGGAATGTCATTATCACTGGTAGATTTTAGATCAGACGAGCAAAAAGAATCTGATTCATTAAGAAATATTTTTCAATTACAGAAAAGTGACTTGTTAAATAGAAAAGAATGGATAGAGGAGGCTAAAGGTTTTCTTCAACGCAATGGAAAAGAAAAATTTGACTTAATTACATGTTTGCCACTTGCTGGTTGGAAAATAATGAAGGAAGATAGAAAAGAAATTAATCCACAGATTGATTTACTATGGACGGTAACCAATACTTTGTGGCAGTTACTGGCTGATGACGGCTCAATGTTTATAGAATATCCATACGGTTATTATACAGATGTATTTTATTGGATTAATCGAGCAGCAAAAAAATGTAGTTTAGAATTTTCTTCTGATGATAAATCAATAGCGGTAAGGATCGATAAAAAAGAATCCAAGTTAAAGCAGTTTCCTTTTATTTGAATAAATATTTCTTTAATAGAGTATTACTGTATCAGGCCGATTTCTAACCTCGGAGGTTAGAACATGGCAAAAACATCACCTTCGCAAAAGATAGCCTTCAGGTACGAGTTTAAATTAATTTATTAATTATTTTTGAAATTAGACTGTTAGTATGATACAATCTACTCATGACTGAGAAAGCTCCAAAACATTTAGCGGGAGGTCATAATCAATCAGAAACTGTTAGGTTTATTTCCTCTTTTAGGCCAGAATCACCTTCAGCATTTCCACAATCAGTAGAAAGGATTGCAACTTCAATGGTCGAATCAGCGGCAAAAGTTAAACCAGGTCAGAAAGTACTACTTTGGTTTGATCCAAATGGTCTCGAGTTAGTGCAAGCAATAAACAAGAAATGTTTAGAAAAAGGGGCTGAAGTTTCATATTTTATGAGAGATCTTGATGTAGATGTTGAAGAAGTAAGTCAATTAAAACCAAAAGAGGTTAAAGGGTATTTTTTCCAACAGAAAAAATTAATGGATCATGCAGATAATATAATTATTGTTAGGGCACCAGAGAATCCAGAAGTTTTATCAAGACTATCAAAAGAAAATTTGAAGGCATATGAAGATGCCTATGAAGCGACTCACAAGAGAAGAATTAATGGTAAGGTTGAATGTCTTTGGTCTATTGGCCAACTAGATATGAGGCTGATAAAGAGAAAGTGAGCTATGATGACTATTTTAGAATGTTTATTGAGTCATGTGATCAGTCATGGGATGAAATCAAAGAGGCTCAAGAAATACTAATTGGTCAACTTGATAAAGGGAAAACTTTAGAATTATATGCAAATGAAAACGACGATAATCCTGAAAGAAGAACTCATGTTTCTATGAGTATTAAAAATATGACATTCTGTAATTCAACAGTAGATAGAAATTATCCGGGCTCAGAAGTTTTCTCAGCCCCAGTAATGAAATCAGTTAATGGCCAAATATTTGCCGAAGGAGAATATTTAGAGAGTGGGCATTTAATGAAAAATATTCATTTTAAGATTAAGGACGGAAGAATTACAGAAGATTCTTACGCAGAAGAGGGAAATGAAGGGTTTCAAGATATTTTAAGAAGTGGGGAAGGTGCCCGCTATTTTGGGGAAGTGGCTTTAGGTACAAATCCAGGACTGACCAAAAGATTTTTTAATGCTTTATTAAATGAAAAAGTTGGAGGTAGTTTCCATATGGCTGTCGGCCATTGTTATGAATTTGATGAATATAATGGTAAAAAAGTAAAAGTTAATAACGGAAATACTTCTAAACGAACACCTATTCATTGGGATGTGACAATACCTATGCATCCAAAATACGGCGGGGGAAAAGTTGTTTTAGATGGAAACACAATTCAGGAAAATGGAAAATTTATTGATACACGACTTGCAGTTTTAAACCCCAAAATATAATTTAACTTTTTCCTCTTGCATTTTCCTAGCCCCTAAGACATAATTTTTTTGATTTTAGATTTTAAGGCTGTTATAATAAGCCAAATATGTCTTCAAGGCCAGAATCTAATGGTGGACGTAGGCGAATAAAACATCAATCTAATTCATTAACAACGGCTAGGCAGAACATGGATGTAAAATTTCAGATTGACGTTCTTCAAAAAGAAAATAAAATATTTTATCAACACTTGGTTGAGACAAAAGACTTCTTACAAAAAAGAATTAAGGAAAAAACCGATAGAGATACTCTTGATGGTTGGATAGTCTGTGGATCAGGCTTGGCTTCTTTACCAAATTCTGCTGACATAGAAATAATTGATAGAATTTCCGTTGATGAAATTCCACATTGGTTTTCTCCTCAAGCACCAGGTCATGGAAAGGAAGTAATCATTGCAAAAATTAAAGGTCAGTTAGTTGGTATTCAAACAGGAAGAGCTCATATCTATGATACAAATAATACACCTGAACAGTTAAAAATGATTACGGCTCCTTTAGTGGTTGCAAAAGGGCTCGGTGTTAATTGGGTCGTGACAACAAATGCTGCTGGAGTTTTAGATAATGGAAAAGTTAAAAAGGGTGACGTTGTTGTAGATATTGATTATGTAAATCAACATGGAGTTAATCCGATGTTAGGACCAAACGATGATAGATTAGGGCAACGCTTTCCTAGTAAAGCTAATGTTGCCGATCCATTTATGTTCGCTCAACTTGAACGATTTGTTCCTAAAAAAAACTTACATTTAGGAATTTATACTTTAGCAAGTAATGCACCTTTTTATGAGGGCAGAGGAGATATAAGTAATGGAATGTATAGTGATTTGATAAAAAAAAGACCTTGGTACAAACCTCAACTTGTTCAAGCGTTCGGAATGTCACTCGCCATGGACGCGATGGTAATGCAACATTTTAATGACCCACCGGTAGATGAAAATGGCTTTGATAGGCAAGTAAGATGGATAGGTTTAACGGCTGCTACAAATGTTATTCCTCAAATAAAAGAACCGACCAAGGAAATGTTAAGAGAGGCGGCTATTCCAAATCCAAACCCAACTTCACATAAAGAAGTTCTTGAAGGTGGAGTCGTTGCAGAAAAATTACTAATTCCAGCAGTTGTTAAGCTTTGCGAATCTATTACTAATAATCCTTTGCCACCAGTTCCACTTTCTTAAAAATAATCTTTTCCTCTTGCATTTTCCCGCCAAAAAATATTACCTTTGAAAAAGAAAGTCTACAAGTGAGAGTTTGAATTATTTTTTTGATGTGAGATATGTGACCCCAAGGGCAATAATCATCAAAAAACCTACCCCGTAAAAAATCATTAGACCGATTGACTGATTATCAAAAGTCATAGTTTTCCTTTTTCGGCAAATAATAATGAGAAATAAGCAAAAACAATACAGGAAATTATACCAAAAACCGTAATTATGATTT
>Ga0265292_1000953_pt1 | contig 29993 bp, 34 predicted proteins | sample Munlanlewell296A_FD_189080 | JGI IMG/M metagenome (GOLD analysis project Ga0265292, IMG submission 189080) | Leachate microbial communities from a municipal landfill in Southern Ontario, Canada - Leachate well 296A | ecosystem: Engineered > Solid waste > Landfill > Unclassified | place: Canada... | reverse complement strand
GTGATGGATTGTTTTCTCATGTGAAACAAAAAATCCTAATTCACCGTGGAATTTCTAAAAAACGTAGGAAACAAATGATCGACTATTTCCTTGAAAATTTCCAGCAACACTAAAATGCCCTTATCCCAAAAACTCAGCTTTGCTGGTGTAGCCTTCGCCTTCCATAAGCTGTTTGATCTCTCTCTCTTGCGTTTCTGTGACCTTGAAAAAGACTGTAGACATAGTGAATTATTAGTTTTTATATAGTGATTGTATAGCGAATCGCTATAGGCGCGCAATGATTTTTGTAAAATTTCGTGTTGTCACCTCTCCGACAACACATAATGCTTTTTTGCCCGAGCGGTTTGGAATAAAATGGCTTAACTCACATGCGATGCGCAGGCGTTTAACCATATTTTATGAGCACCTTGAAATTCTTTTTTGCGGTTTTGGTGGCAGTAGATGTAATTATTTTGGCTTCGCTTACAAAAATGTGGCCATATTTGCGCGTGGATTTTTTGGATATTGGTCAGGGGGATAGTGTGCTTGTTACAACGGCCGAAAAAAATCATATCTTAATTGATGGCGGGCCAGGACGAGATGTTTTAAGTGAGCTCCCATCCGCACTTCCGTATCTGTTTAATGAGATCGATCTAATGGTGCTTACCCACCCGCACGATGATCATATTGAGGGGTTGATTCCGCTACTTGAGCGCGTTCCCGTTGGTGCGATTTTGTTTAGTGCGCCGGCATACAAAAGTGAGTCTTACGATACATTTTTGCGCAAAATCGATGAGCTTAAGATCCCCATGTTTTTTGCCGAAGCGGGGGTGGATTTTAAGTTTGGGGACACATTTATAGACGTGCTTTATCCTTCTAATCAAACTGTTGGCGAGGAGTTTTCCAATATCAATAATTCTTCTGTTATTTTGCGAATTTCCGACGGCAAAAATAGCGTGCTTTTAACCGGCGATGCCGATGAAAGCGTGGAGGCCGAGCTGGTTGATAAGTATGGTGCGTCGCTTAAGGCGGATATTTTTAAGGCTGGCCATCATGGATCCAAATATAGCAATACTGCGGATTTTTTGGATGCGGTAATCCCCAATTTGGTAGTGATTTCTGTTGGAGAGGGCAACGATTATGGTCATCCACATGAAGAAGTCTTGGGTAGACTAAATTCGCTTGGCATAGATTTTTTGCGCACAGATTTAAAAGGGACAGTGAGTATTATTTTTGATGACTGCTTAGCAAGTTATGGTGAGAGGCGATGCTCAATTCATTCCTTAATCCGCTCTATCTTTGCACCAAGTTTGCGTAGCTTTTCTTCCAGTTTTTCGTAACCGCGATCTATGTAATTTATCTCACTAATCACGGTTTGGCCTTTTGCTATTAATGCCGCCAAAACCATTGCAGCTCCGGCGCGAATATCACAACTGGCGATTTCGGCACCTGTAAGTTCTGTTTTGCCTGTAATTGTGGCCTCATGCAGGTTTTGAATCTCCGTTTTTGCGCCCATTTTTTGTAGTTCCGCAAGGTAGTTAAGTCGTCCTTCAAATAAAGTTTCGTAAATCTTGCTTGTGCCCGTGCACTCGGTTAAAAGCACGGCAAATGGAGCCTGCAAATCTGTTGGAAACCCAGGATAAACGGCTGTTTGCAATTTTTCGACGGCCTTAAGCCCATTATGTTTGTGAGTCGTAACTTTATCCTTCCCTAATGTGAATTTTGCGCCAACTTCCTCGAGCTTCTCCCAAAAACTGTCCAGCTGTTCAACCGGGCAAGAATTAACTGTAATTTCTCCGTTTGTGAGTATTCCTGCAAGCACATAAGTGCCTGCTTCAAGATAATCCGGCGTTACTGTGTGAGTTGCGCCTTTTAGCGCTTTCCCACCGTGAACAATCAAAGTCGACGTACCAATTCCTTCAATTTGTGCGCCCATTTTAACCAAAAAATCACAAAGATCCTTAACGTGTGGCTCCATTGCGGACCATCTTATTTCCGTTGTGCCCGGAACCGTTACCGCAACCATTAAAGCATTTTCCGTAGCGGTTACGCTGGCCTCACTCATTATGATTTTTGCGCTGTGTAATTCGTTTGCTTTTAAGTGAATCGCTTCAGTGTTTTCCACAAGATTTGCACCAAATGCCGTAAGCGCGTGGATGTGCGCGTGCACAGATCTTTTGCCAAGTACGCAACCTCCCGGATAGGGAAGTAGTGCCTCCTTATAAAGAGCAAGAAGTGGCCCAAGGAGCAAAATGGACGCCCGCATGTGTTTTACCAAATGAGAATCTATTTTGATCTGTTCAAGGCGAGCTGGATTTATGGTTACCGTGCCGTTATCAAAAGCAACAACCGCACCAAGATCGGAAATAATCTTCAAAAAAGCGTGAACATCCGAAATATCCGGCACATTTTTGATTATTGATGGGGTCGAACCAAGTAGCGTTGCAGATAAAATTGGCAATACTGCGTTTTTTGATCCGCCAACCGTAACTTCACCCGAAAGTGGAATTCCCCCTTCAACTATGAACTTAGACATTTGATTGATTTAGAGCTAGGGGATTGTAGCACAAAGAGGGCTGTTTGTGTAAATCTGTGCACGTGCACATTAGAACGCCCTACTTTTATGATTTGTCAAATTGGCATTGACGGATTGTGGTTTGATTTTGTAGTATTGGAGCATGAAGAGACACATTCGTATGAGAAAAAACCCATCGCCGGACTTAAGAAGTGGTACAGAAAGTGGGAAGAAGATCTCTAATGAGGTTTTTACTGAATTGACTGAGTTTGCCAGGTTAGCGCTGAAGGTTTTGACAGCTAATAATCCGCAAGGCGCTAAGGATTTGCTTGCCCTCGTGGGAGATAGAAAGGCTGGTTTTAATGGAGGCTTAGCTAATAGACTTGAACGGTTAGCCAATAAGTCTACATGTGAAGTGTTGGCACGTCCGAATATAATAGCAGGCGGGATAACACCTCCGCCTGGAACACGCGACTTTTTCTCCTCAGATGGGATGATCCCACAATTTTCAAATGGAGGTACTTTGCTCGACTCTAGGTCAAGAAAAGTCGATACATCTGTGCCAGATGGAGTAAGCGTGCGTTCATCGACTGTATTTAGTATGCTCCCTGGACTATCCCGTCCTATTGTTTGCGGTCGCGGGTCTTTTCGAGGGCGCTAGAATTCATAAGATGTGCGCGTGCACAGATTTTTGATTGAGATTTGGCAAAGATTCGCTATAATCGCTCCGCTTTGTTAAAATCAAGGCGTTAAATGTGGGTAGGTTCCAGAGTGGTCAAATGGGGCGGACTGTAAATCCGCTGGCTCTGCCTTCGGGGGTTCGAATCCCTCCCTGCCCACCAAGTTTTTGTATCTGGTGGCTACAAATTTTTTATAAATTCTTCTGGCGTAATCTGAGATTGGCGAAGAATTGATCTTAATGTGCCAACGGCTAATGTTTTATGCATTGGGACAACACAACCTTTATTCCCGTTAGGAGTATCTTTTCTCATGATCAAATGGCTTCCTTTTTGTCTTGATTGAGAGAATCCGAGTTTTTCTAAAACGCGTACCACTTCGTTCGCCGAAATTCGTGGGAGTTTAGGCATGTGTTACCTCAAAAGTAGTCAAAAATGGGGTTGGTTTTGCTTCAAGTTCAAATTCTTCGATATAAAGCTCTGTTGCTTCTTGCAGATTTTTTAATGCTTCCTCAATAGTGGCCCCTTGGCTTGCCGTGCCAATTTCTTGGCATTCCGCCACATAAAGGTCATCTTCTTTGTATACAATGGCCGAAAAAGTTTGTTTAGTCATGTTGTGATTATAACAAAAGTAGTCAGACTTTGCCACAGGTGTTTATCAAACAAAATCAATCTTAAAGCTGTACATGCCCATGCCACAAACCCCTTGGACTACTTGCCCTGCTTTGGGTGTGCCTAAATCAATAATTTCTTCTCCGGTTTGGGCTAGGGTTTTTTGAAAACCAAGAGAGTGTATTACAAGCGATGCGGAACAATCGTAAGTGCCCTGCGTTTTAACAATTAATTTTGTTGGAATATCCGCTTTGGCTATAGACACTTTTGGCGAATATCCGCCTTTTGCAGTTATAGTAACGTATTGAATCCCATCTTTTATTTGGCCGTTTTGTTGCGCTACCGCGTCACCGCCACCTGTGCCGTTCGCGAGAAAAACGATACCAATGCCTATTGCGAGCGATAAAGTGACAATAATTGAAAGTGTTTTGTTCATAAATCGTTTATATATTGAATATAGGTTTTATAATTCCTATTCCTGCGAGGCCCGCAAGGAGAGTAAAAGTGCCAAGACCTATTACAACAACCCCTGCTGATTTTAGAAATAAAGGTGCGTGTTTTGAATGTGCGAATGATCCCGCCCCAAAAGATAAGAGTACGAGCATTGGCAATGTCCCAAAGGCGAAAACAAGCATAGTCAAAGCTCCTGATAAAAATGATCCGCTGGAAAGCGCCACTGTTTGCATGGATTGTGTAAATCCGCATGGCAAGAAAAATGTCCCAAATCCAACCATTAAAGGTGTAAGTGTTTTGTGCTCGATTTTTTTAAAGAAATTGAAGAAACCGGAATGTAAAGTTAGTTTGTTTTTGGCGAAAATTCCAAGCAAATTTAATCCCAAAAAAATCATAATTAGCGATGCCAAAACTCCAAGCATCATGCTAAATATAAAATTAATTCCGATTGCGTTGCCAATTAGCCCAAGAACTCCGCCTAACAAGCCGAAACTAAGCAATCTGCCCGCGTGGAAAAGTACAAAAGTTTTTGTATCGCTTATTTTGTCTTGTGATATTTTTGCCGAAAGCGAAAGCACCAGCCCTCCAACAACTGCAAGACAGCTTGAAACTGAAGCAATGAGCCCAATAATAAAACTTGTTGCCAGAGTTGTTTTGCCACCAATGCCAAAGTTTAAGATGCCGGATTTTTGTAAAATAAAAAATAATATCAAAAATGCAAATCCGATTGGTATCGCTTTCCAAATAAGATCATCTTGTTCGTTTTTTTTGATGGGCTTTTCTACAAAGAGGGTGTAGCCATTTGATTTTATTTTATCTGTTAATGTTTGCGCCAAAATTTGTGGGTCTTCCTGGCTTTCCGTTTCGATTTCCACGGTTTCTTTTTTTATGTCTACGTTGACATTTTTTACATCTTTTTCTTCGCTCAAAATGTCCTCAATCAAGATTTTGCATGATGCGCAATGTGTTCCTGCAACGTGAAAAGTATATTTCATATGTTTAGAGTTTTTTTACTTTGATACGAAGTGAATTTGACACTACGGACACGCTGGATATGGCCATCGCAAGGCCTGCAAAAACCGGTGAAAGAAGCCATCCAAAAATGGGATAAAATAACCCGCCAGCTAGTGGAATGCCAACAACGTTATATATAAATGCCCAAAACAGATTTTGTTTAATCCCATCCATGGTGATTTTGGACAACCTAACCGCTTTAACAATCTTTGATATGTCGCCACCCAAAAGTGTTATGCCTGCTGATTCAATTGCAACGTCGGTACCTGTGCCCATTGCAATTCCAACGTCTGCTTGAGCCAAAGCAGGGGCATCGTTCACTCCATCGCCTGCCATAACTACAATGTTGCCTTTCTTTTGCAGATCTTTAATAATATTTAATTTATCTTCCGGCATTACCTCGGCTATTACCTCGTCTATGCCAACAAGATTTGCAATGTATTCTCCCGTGTTTTTATTATCCCCGGTTAACATCACGACTTTTTTACCCAGTTTGTGCAATGCTTTTATGGTTTCTATCGCCTCCGCTTTTATTGGATCCGCAACAAATACAACTCCAAGTACGGACTTTTTGTTTGCGAGCAGTACCGGTGTTTTGCCTTGTTTTGTTTCTTCCGTAAGGGCCTTTGTATCGTAATGAATATTAAGGTCGGAAATGATTTGCGGATTGCCGGCAAAATATTCCACTCCGTCGATTGTGCCTTTAATGCCTTTCCCCTTTATGATTTCAAAACCACTCATGGTTTTTGTTTTGATGTTTTTTTGTTTTGCATAAGTGACTATTGCATGAGCAATCGGGTGCTCCGATTTGCTTTCCAGCGTGGCTAAAATCGAAATTATTTGGCTTTCGTTGGCATCGGAAAGGGTCTCTATTTTCGTGAGTTCGGGTTTCCCTTTTGTGATTGTGCCGGTTTTATCCACTACAATTATGTTTGCTTTGTATAATGTTTCGAGCGTAGATGCGTCTTTTACCAAAATTCCTTCTTTTGCACCTTTACCGACTCCAACAATAATTGCCGTGGGTGTGGCGAGCCCAAGTGCACAAGGGCAAGCTATTACAAGTAGCCCAACAAAAGAAGTTATTGCAAATGACAATGCTTTAGAAAATCCAAGCGTAGGTACCCCAAAATACATCCATGCAAGAAATGTTACGACTGCAAGTACAAGTACAATCGGCACAAATACGGCAGAAATTTTATCTGCCAAAGCTTGTATAGGAGCCTTACTGCCTTGTGCATCCTCCACCATTTTAATTATGTGTGCGAGCAGTGTTTCTGATCCAACTTTTGTTGCTTTAAAATTAAAAGTTCCATCTTGGTTAATTGTGCCGGCCACAACTTGCATGTTCACAGTTTTTTCTACGGGGATTGGTTCGCCTGTAATCATTGACTCATCTACAAAAGATGAGCCCTCAACCACAATTCCATCCACCGGGATTTTTTGCCCCGGTTTTACTATCAAAATTTCTCCCGATTTTACGTCTTCGATTTTTATTTCGACTTCTTTACCGTCCCTTATCACGAGTGCCGTTTTGGCCTGCAAACCAAGCAATTTTTCTATTGCATCGCCGGTTTTAAGTTTTGATTTTGCTTCAAGATATTTGCCAAGCGCAATAAAAGTAATCACCACAATTGTGATGTCATAAAAATTATATTGCACGCTTAAGTATGGTTTCAAAACTTCTTCAAAAGCTGTGACTATAAAACTATAAATAAACGCAACCGACGTACCTATTCCAATAAGTGTGTCCATGTTTGCCTTCCCGTAACGTAAAAATCTGTAAACTCCAAGCACGTATGGCCTTCCGATTGTTGCAAAAATATATGTGGCAAATATTGGCAAAAGATGGTGGAAAAATTCAAAAAGCGTAGGGGACATTGGTGCCACTAAATTGTATTTTGCAAAAATTTCCCACCCCATTATAAGGATGGCAAAACTTGCAATAGGCAAGGACATAAGCACACCGTTTTTCATTGTTTTTATTTCTTCGAGTTTGTCTTTTTTCGATTGATTAAGCCCTAAGTGAGAGGCATGTTCATCTGCACTCATGTGCATATCCTCCGCAGATGGGATTACAAGAGAATAGCCAAGCGGTTCTAGCTTTTTGTTAAAATTTTGTGGATTTGTCTTGGTTTGATCAAAGGTTATTTTTGCATTTTCCGTGCCATTATTTACGGAGACTTCTTTAACACCATCAATCTTTTTTACTGTTCTTTCAATTATGTTTGCACACGAAGCACAATGCATACCCTTTACTTTGTATGTTTTAGAATTATTCATGGTTTTATTTCATGTTATAAATTTTTAACAATTCTTTGAGCGCGCCCTCCTTATCGCTTTTGAGCTTTTCTACAAGGCAAGAATCAAGATGCCCCCGAAGTAATTCCGTACGTGCGCTTTTAAGCAGTCCAATCACGCTATCAATCTGTTGGATGACCTCCGGGCAATAGCGCTTGTCATCAATCATTAGAGGGATTTTGTTAATACTCCCGACTGCCATGTTGATAACTTTTTTGGCTTTTGTGTTAGCCTCACCGTGCTTGTGTAAAGTGTTTTTAGTCATATGCCCTATACTATAGGGGGTAGGGTATGCAATGTCAAGTGTTTGAGCGCGTAGACACTCCAATAGCAGGCGTTTGACAAATTGCCAAATTAGTTTAGAGTTTGTAGCCGTTAAATGCGAGCATAAAATGAGCGATGAAGTATCTCCACCACCTGTTAATGAAGTGATTAAACCAGAGTTTAGAAACGCCGTTGAGGCCTTGCTTGTTCGTGCCAAACTTGCTTATGAAAAAGCCGGTAGAAAATCGCCATCTATTGATCCTGGTGAGGTTGAAACTTTGCCTGATGTGGCTCCGCCACCTAATGCCAACATTTTTTTGGCGGATTTGGCCGGGCTTAGGGATGAGATCGATAGCATTGGGACTGGTATACCGAATACCTATTTTGAGCTGGGAGTTTGGCTTAGTAGCCCCAAGAATCAAGATTTGTTTTTACGTTGGCTAGGGCTGGGCGTACAAATTACAGAAAAGAATTCCGAGGGCATGGATATGGCTAAAAATAAAGTCCCTGGTTTTTCATTTCGGGACTATGGGTGTTGGCCCATTGATAATGTAGTACGTATTCTGAATGAGCTAGAAAGGATTGATTTTGATGTTTTGCCACATATAAAAATGCATTTAGAGTCTAACGGGGCACCGATCTCCGACAGATTGCTTAGACGTTATGTTCCTACTTTAAGCTCCAGCAACAGTCAAATTAGAAAAATTGCACAAGAATCTTACAAATCCAAATATTTAGGTAAAAATTATGCGGGTTTAGACGGCAGGATTAAGGATAATTCCGGACACAATCTAAAGGCTTTATTGAGTGAGTATGATAGTGCTCGTGGCGCTTTAGGCGCATATATGGCAATAACGTGCAGTTCTTTGTTCACTTTTGAACGCAGACAAATTGCAAATCTTGGAGACTTTTATCCAGACAATTTGGAGGATTTAAATAAGATATGTTCTGCGATCCTTAGTGCGTCCAGCCGTGGCCTAATCGGGGCAAAAGACATACTCAGGCAGTTGGTAATAATGGCGTATATCGAAACTCACTTGCTCGGTGAAAATCACGAGTTGAATGAGGCGGAAGATGGCACGCATGCTGAAGTTGCCGAGGTGCTTGGTTGACGGGTTTTTTGTTTGGTGGCTATACTACGCGAGCTTCTTTGGAGTTTTGCCATCTTAGCTCAGTTGGTAGAGCGGCACACTCGTAACGTGCAGGTCACCGGTTCAATTCCGGTAGATGGCTCCATTAGATTTTAGTAGGATTTTTCTTGACCTTTAGCCAGAAAAACGTTAAAAGTATCGCGCAAAATGCCACTTTAGCTCAGCGGTAGAGCAACCGCCTTGTAAGCGGTAGGCCGTCGGTTCAAATCCGACAAGTGGCTCCAGAGTTCCAGTTGACAATTACTCATTTTTGACGTATAATTTCGTTGTATTAAATTTAACCTTTGATCTCATGGTAGATAAACTAGTGGATTGTGAACCAGTAACAGACGAGCCAAGCCAAAGCGATATTGCAATGGCCGTGTTAGCTCGGTCATCAATAGCTGATGTTCCAAATGGAGCCCAGGTAATTGTTATGAAAAGCCCGGGGTTCGATAAACCTTTAAGTGAAGAAGGACAGTCGGAATTACCAGATTTTGACCCTCGTAAATGGCGTGCAGGTAATAGAGTTTGTCGTGTTCATGTTTACTCTCCTGGTCAAATTACATTGAATGGCGTCTCGTTGCCATCTAGGCAGGATTTAGACCAACCAGACTTAACGCTTGATGAAGGGGATTTGAGTATGGATGGTGTGCGATATGTATATTATTTTTCTCCAAATTGGAATGGTACGTTTAGCCAAACAGAAGCTGACGTAAGGACTTCCTTGGATATAGCGTCTGGTATTACAGCTGAAGAAGCAAAAGAAACATTGTGCTTCCATTCTTAGTTTGAGCTTAGTTTATGCCACTTATCAGTCTAAGTAAACTTCCCTTCTGTGCTTTATAGAAAGCACCATCAGGATTTTTATCCTACTTCCATCTTCGTCTACGTCAAAAAGCACTCGATAATCACCAATTCTAAAACGGTATTCTCCTAAGCTTGAATTCGTGAGTTTTTTGGCAAATTGCAAAATGTCTTCCTGCTTTGAGAAAAAATCCATTTTCTTCAAAATGCGCTTTGCAACTTGTGGATCCAGTTGCCTCAAATCCCTTACCGCATTCTTTGTGTACTCAAATCGAAACATAAGTCTTAGTTTAAGCCAAACTCTGCCATAAGAGCCTCATGGGAAGTGGTTTCCCCGTTTTTAGCTTGTCCCCTGGCTTCTTCGATATCTTTCCTTAAAATTTCTATGAGTTCATCTTCCTCCTGCAGTGGGCTCACCTCAAAGACTGGCTTTGAGTGGTACATCACAATATATCGAATATTTTCTTTACGAGCCTCTTTCCAAAGAGATGTGATGTTTTGACGGTACTCCTTGATGCCGATGATTTTTGTGGTCATATCGTGTAATTATTAGAACAAAAGTGTACACTTTGAGACTTTCTCGGTCAAGTTACAAGTTTTTTGATGGGTCCTAGCGAGGGAATAAGTAAAGCTTAAAACGTATAGTGTTTATATAAACTATACATATAACATACATATGTGGGCGCATCGTAATTTTTTGAAAGCGCATATAATCAACTTAGGCGGTCACAAGTTTTCGATCAGTTGTGGCTCCATTTTGTGTGTAGTTGTGGTAGAATGCCGGCTATGGAAATCCAAAAAAATCATTTACTGGCGCCTTACTCGACCTACCAGATTGGCGGAAATGCTGATTATTTTTTAGAAGCAAACACGGCACAAGAAGTGGTTGATGGGCTTAAATTCGCAAAAGAGGATGGTTTAAAAGTCGTGGTTTTTGGCGGAGGAAGCAATATTTTGTTTGATGATTCGGGTTTTCGCGGGCTTGTGGTGCGCGTGCGGTCTTCCGGTTTGCATGTGGAAGGCGAGAGGATTTTTGCAGATGCGGGCGTAAGCATGGCAAAACTTGTAAAATTAGCGGAAGAATCATCTTTAACAGGTTTGGAAGCGTGGAATGGCCTGCCTGGAACGGTTGGTGGCGCAGTGCGTGGAAATGCAGGCTGTTTTGGCACAGAAATTAAAGATGTGCTCGAAAAGGCGACTTTGTACATGCCCGAAGAAAAGTCTGCGAGTTTACAGGTTGGCGAGTCTGCCCGGGCAAAAATTAAAGAGGTTACAAAAGATTTTCTGGATTATGGCTACAGATCTTCATTTGTAAAAAGTCACCCGGGAGTAATTGTTTTGTCTGCCGTATTTTTGCTAAAAAAAGGTGACTCCCAAGAAATCCACAAAAAAATGATGGAAACGGCAAAAAATCGCATACTAAAACAGCCAGCTGGCCCCTCTACAGGTTCGTTTTTTAAAAATCCTGAAGGCGCAAGTGCCGGCAAGTTGATTGAAGACTGTGGACTTAAAGGCAAAATTATCGGCAAGGCGCAAATATCACCTATGCATGCCAACTTTTTTATGAACCTGGGTGGAGCAAATTCCAAAGATATAATCGCCCTTGCAGAGCTTGCGGAAAGCCAAGTAAAAGAAAAGTTTGGAATTACTTTGGAGAGAGAAGTTGCGGTTATTGAGAACGCATAGTATAATTCCCCTTGAAATTTGCTAACCCCACGCTATGAAAGCATTTATTTCTTCTCCAATATTCCGCGAACTTTTGATCTTTGCAGGAGTACTTGGTCTCGCAGTTACGGTTTCTTCTGTTTTTGCAGAACCAACACTTGCAACATCATTAATTGATTCTTCAGATAACATCGATGCGGTTTCTTCCGCAACAGGTGGAGAAGGCTCACTCAAAGATTTTGTACAAAACATTTTAAATTACTTCCTTGGTTTCCTTGGATTTGTAACTGTAATCATGGTGATTTACGGAGGTGTGCTTTACGTAACTTCCGCCGGTAACGATGATAACGTTGGAAAAGCTAAAAAGATTCTTCTTTACTCTGTTATTGGAATAATGATGATTCTTGCATCTTACGCATTTGTGAACACCATTCTTGGTGCTGCACTTGGAGGAGGAAGCACAGGCGGAACAACAAGCGGAACTGTAAGCTGAGTCCTTGTGACTAATCGTGATCTTTAAAAGCCCGTTCGTAAGAGCGGGCTTTTTGTTTGGCCTATAATCTCTCCGATGCTTCGGTTGGTAGCCCATTGATTCGGCTGGAATCCAAAATAGAATCCACTTTCATCCAGCTACGATTATCATGACCGAACTTAAAGGCCCAACCCATTTCTTTTGAAGATCCGTGCCCAAGATGTGCGCGTAAAAACACATCGCTTTTGCCTGCGGAAGGATTTTTTAACACGGAGCTTACAACGGCAAAAGTCGCTTTGCCCGGTACTCCCAAAAATCCAGAAGAAGTTGTTTCTGTGCTCAAAAACATCCTGAATCGTAAATCTTCATCCACAAATTTTTCTCCATAGCCAACTTGGCTTAAGAAGTCGATTTTATCGCCTGTAACTTTGTAAAGTTTCCAGTCCATTGGGGTCGCCGATAAATCCAAACCGGATGATTTTACGGACATCGTTAAATAGCGGAGCGTGTAAGAAGAATCGGAATCAACGGAAAATCTATAAACCTCGGCTTGCGTGCCGTAAGAAATAGTTGCGCTTTGTTCGGCCGTGCTCACCGTGATGGACGGCAAATCAAGCACAGACGCGCTCCCAAAATTTGCATAAAACGGACCATTTGCACAGGCATAAGAAACACCCACAACCAACCCTGTTACAAGGATTGAAGCAGAAATCCATTTAAGACCTTTAAGCGAATAGTTAAAGCGTGGCATTGGCGTATTTGGCGTGGCTTTTAGCGTGGGATAGCCAAACTATACGAGAGCCTTTGGCTATGCGCAAGAGTCTGGTAAAATCTAGCCTCTAGCCGTAGCAATCAAACAATGGATTTATTCGCCGGTCTTAACGACAAACAAATTGAAGCTGTAAAAGCAGTGGATGGGCCTTTACTCATTATCGCCGGAGCTGGTTCTGGCAAAACCCGCGCTCTAACTCATCGAATTGCATATTTGATAAAAGAAAAAGGCACCAGGCCGGGTAATATTTTGGCTGTAACTTTTACGAATAAGGCAGCGGGCGAGATGAAAAATAGAATTTCAAATCTGCTCGGCACAGAAAATGAAATGCCAACGGTTGGAACTTTCCATGCAATTTGTGTGCAGATTTTACGAAAACACATTCACCTGCTTGGCTATGAAAATAATTTTGTAATTTACGATTCGCAGGATCAAGTTGCTCTGATGAAGAGCCTAATGCGTGAACGCGGAATAGACGAAAAACAAACCAATCCAAAGGCGGTACTCTCAAATATTTCACAGGCAAAAAATGAGCTTATGGGCCCGGATGATTACGCTCTGCACGCACACAATATGTTCACGGAAAAAGTTGGCGAGCTATACAAGCCTTACCAAAAACAACTTGCTTTAAATCAGGCGCTCGATTTTGACGACATCCTCTCCAAAACGGTTGCGCTTTTTGAAAAATTTCCGGAGATTTTGGACTCTTATCAGGAGCGTTTTCGCTATATTTCCGTGGATGAGTACCAGGATACAAATCATGCACAGTACCGCATTGTGGAGTTGCTGGCGCAAAAATATCGCAACATTTGTGTAATTGGCGATCCGGACCAAAGTATTTATTCTTGGCGTGGCGCTAACATGCAAAATATTTTGGATTTTGAGAAAGACTACACCGAGGCACTTGTTATAAAACTGGAACAAAATTATCGTTCAACAACTGTGATATTGGATGCGGCTCATGCTGTGATACAAAAAAATATGCATCGTAAGGAAAAGAGGCTTTGGACTGAGCGCGAGGGGGGAGAAAAAATCAATATTTTAAAATCGCGTGATGAGCGAAGCGAGGGGGAAAATGTGGCAATGGCAATTATGAACCATGTTAGGATGCAAGAGGCAAAAGACTACCGCGGGTTTGCGGTTCTTTACCGTACAAATGCTCAGTCCCGCGTGCTTGAAGAAACGTTTATGCGCTTTGGAATCCCGTACAAAATTGTTGGGAATGTTAAGTTTTATTTACGCAAAGAAATCAAAGATATAATTGCGTATTTGCGCGTAATTAATAATCAACAAGATAGTGTAAGTTTGCTTAGAATAATCAATACGCCGGCCCGCAAAATCGGTCCAAAAGCAATTGAGGATTTACAAAACGAAGCCAATGCAAGAGATGTAAGTTTGTTTACTGTAATGAAATCTTCAGACAACAAATCGGTTGAAAAATTTGTAAAACTCATTTTGTCTTTCCAAAAAATCGTACAGGAGTTCACCGTTGCAAACACAATAAAACAATTGATTGTGGCGTCCGGTTACAAGGATTTTCTTTTGAGCGATAAAACTTTGGATGGGGAGGCCAGGTACCAAAATATACAAGAATTAATTACGGTTGCAGACAAATATTCTGCGCTTGAGCCGGAAACTTCGCTCGGGGTGTTTTTGGAAGAAATAAGTTTGATGACGGACCTGGATGGCCTTTCCGACGAGCAAAATGCAGTGACTTTAATGACTTTGCACAGTGCCAAAGGTCTTGAATTCCCCGTTGTATTTATAACCGGACTTGAGGAAGGAATTTTTCCACATTCACGCAGTCTTTTTGAACCACAGGAACTTGAGGAAGAGCGCCGTCTTATGTACGTTGGTATGACCCGCGCAATGGACAATTTGTACTTGCTTTATGCGAGCCAGCGCATGCTTTACGGCGAATTTAAACAGAACGTTCCTTCCCAATTTTTGTTAGATATCCCGGAGGATTTGATTTTAGGTTTTGATGCGGTGAGTGGGCAAACTTATGAACGTGGCGGAAGTGCAAAAAAACTCGATGTGGAAGATTTGGGCTACCGTCCAATTCCGGTGGAGAATGATTATGTGGATATGAACCAAGCGGACAATTTTGCATTCGATGAATTTGCACCGGACCAGGCGGTTGAGCTTTGTGATGGCGACCGTGTTTTACATAAAACTTTTGGTGAAGGCGTTGTGATTAAAGTCCAAGGCGGAATAGTAACAATTGCTTTTAAAGAGAAAAAAGCCGGCACGAAAAAACTCGCACTTTCAATCGCACCTTTAAAGAAGTTGGATTAAGGTCTGAACGTGCAAACTTTAATCCACTTTAAGGCTCTGTATGATTTGGTCTATCTCTTTTAGGCGGTCTTCCGTGAGCGTTTTGTTTATAATCGTCATTTGGTATATGTCCAAAGAATCACCAATTTTTATACCGCAATAACTAGTATCAGCAATGCTTTTGCATGCAACGGTAAAACCATCCGGATTTTTTGGGAGGATAATATAGCCGTCTGCCAAAAGTTCATCGAAACTTTCTTCCATCTTCGCCTTATTAAACTGCATTCCACCGCTGGCGCCCAGGTCGAATTGAATTGAGTAAACTCCACTCTCGGTAAATGTCCAGCCGGAAGGAATTTCAACATAAAAAGGCAGGGCCTCCATTGGCACGGTTAAAAATTCGTCTTTAATCGTAGAAATTTCGGGCACAGTTGTGGTGTCTACTTCAACGGTTGTGCATGCAAGAAGCAAAATTGCCATCAAAAAAAATGTGCAGGTAATAAAAATTGATAGAAAGTATTTTGTGATTTTCATAGAAATATTATAGCTAAATAAAATAAAAAAGTTTATAGCTTGAGGGGATTGGGATGGCAGGCTTTTGGCTCGTACCATCCCATAAGCTCTTTTGCAGTGCGCCGGATCTAAAGACGGTCTTCTGCCAGTGGTGATTAAAGATCTGGAGGTGAGCCACGTAGCGTGAGCCACGTGGTAGGCCAAACAGCTTGTTTAAGCACCAAGACTTTTTAGCGTCTTTGTCTTCTTCTATTCCACTTCAACCGTGAAAACCTCACCCGTATTCACGAGGTGATCGCACTCGGCCTCCATCCAGTACACATAGGTGGTTGGATCCTGAAGCGTCTTCTCGTACTCGGCGTACCATTCGTCGTGACCGGCGTCGTCGACCTCCATCTGGAAGTCGTAGACCTGGGCGTCGTTTGGGTTCACGATTTTGAGAGTCACTTCGGGCTCATCTTCACAGTGGACAAGGGTTGCCCACTCGAATTCGGTCTCGTTGGCCTCACCGCTTGTGGGTGAGATTTCGTAGAGTTCGAACTCGGGAACTGAGCCATGTCCATCGTTGTCCACTTCGATCTGGTAGCCGTCTTCGGAGTCACTGTCACCACCGCTGTTGGCGATGATGGTGAACTCGTAGTCGATGGGGTCGCGGAGCGTCTTTTTGTAGAAGAAGACGTAGGGATTGTCGTTTTTGGCGGATTCCATGGAAAACTCATAGTCCACGTTGTCATTGGGATTGTTGATCACCAGCGTAACGTCGGGCTTGGAGTCTGTGGATTCCACAACGGCGATCCAAACGAATTCGGTGTCGTCTTCCGTTCCGTATCCGGGAGATGCGTAGGCGAGAGAGATGTTGACGTTTCCACTTCCGTGATCGTCATCATTGTAGTCGCCGGTGTCGTTGTCGTAAGAGCCATCGTCCACGGGGGTGTAGGTGCCGGGGTAGCCATCGCAGTTTTCGACGCCTTCACGGTTGTACCAGCATCCCGTGCTCATGTCCGTTCCGGAGAGCGGAAGAGGAGGGAAGCCTTCGCCGTTTTGATAGACGGCCAGGTGCAGGTGGGTTCCGGGATGAGTTTGGCACGCGGTACCACGGCAGTTGCCGGAGTTGCCAACGGCGCCAATTGCGTCCGCTTTAGAGACCTCGTCGCCTTCGCGCACATAGATCTCGGAAAGATGTCCGTACCGGCTCACAATACCATCCACATGCTCGATGAGGATGTTGTTGCCGTAGCCTTGATCGTACGAACCTCCATCGGTTCCGGTGCGGAGCACACGTCCATCCATGATGGGGAGAACGTGATTTCCGTACATGTCGCAGGAGTTCTGGGCAAAGTCCAGAGCGTAGGTGTCGTCGCCGTACTCGAAGTTGTAGTTCTTGTGAGTGCCGGTGTAGTTGTCTTCGTTGGAGCCGTAGCCCTGGGTGAGGATGTAGTAGTCACCGGAGGGGAAGGGGAGAGTGAAATCCCACGCACCGCCTGCGCCGTTTTCGGAGTAGCTCTCGAGTGGTTCACAGTCGGGACAGACCGGACTGTCGTACACAGGGGGCTTGCACCCGAAGAAGGTGAAGAGGAAGAGCAGGATGAAGAGGACCATTCGGTCCGTGGTGTTGCGCATTTTGACCTCCTTTTGGGGTTTGCTTGCGCGGGGTTGAGGGGAACAAAAAATCAAAGAACAAGAAAGTAGCCAAAATCTAAACCATAGACCTTGCGAAAATCCTGAATTTTTCCTTAAATTTTTCTTAAGAACAAGCCGTAGTGCAACGTAGGCTAGACAAGAACGTGGTGCAAACCACAACAAAAGAAACCTGGGCAATATTACATGGCGAAGCCGTGACTATTCAGCTAAAATGAACCGGCTTTTAATCAAAAACAGATGAAACATCAAGGCTCCATAGTTAGAGCGATTGCCTTCCTTGTAATAGGTGCTCTTTTAGGTTGGCAAACCAACGCGGTCTATACAAACGAAAACGATCAAAACGACCAGACTTTTGCACAAAGTGATTCGGAAGAATCTCTAAGTATGGGCCTTTTTTGGGACGTTTGGCAGACGATCCAAAGTGACTACTTTGACTACCAAGAAGTGGATGCACAAAGCCAAGTTTATGGAGCAATTGCAGGCCTTGTTTCCGCGCTTGACGATCCATATTCGGAATTCATGGACCCGACTGAAACCACAGAATTCAATAATAGTCTTAACGGCGAGCTTGAGGGGATAGGTGCGGAACTTACCGTAAAAGATGGCAAGTTGGTGATAGTTTCCCCACTCAAAAATTCTCCCGCAGAATTAGCCGGCCTTTTGCCCGGTGACCACATCTTCTTAATCAATGGGGATCCAACCAGCGAAATGACCATTTTTGATGCTGTTATGGCAATCCGTGGGGAACAGGGCACGGACGTTACGTTAACGATTTTGCGAGGGGAAAGTGGCGAGCCTCTTGAATTCACAATTACAAGGCAAGAAATCCAAGTGGAAAGCGTTGAATTGACCTACATCGAAGAAGCCGGCAAAAATATTGCTCACCTCTCTATTTATCAGTTTGGGGACGACACTACAAATGAATTCACAAAAGCTGTGCAAGACATTGAACTTAAGAGCCCGGATGGATTGATTTTGGATTTGCGAATGAACGGCGGGGGTTATTTGGACGTTTCCATAGAGATGCTAAGTGAGTTTTTTAAGGAGGAAGTAACTGCAGTGATTGTTAAACACAAGAACGAAATTAGCGAGACCATGAATACCTCGGGTGGTGGACAGCTAACAGAAATTCCAATGGTAGTTTTGATAGATGCCGGCTCCGCCTCCGCCTCAGAAATTGTTGCCGGGGCACTCCAAGATTATGCACGTGCAAAAATAATGGGCGAGCAAAGTTTTGGTAAAGGTAGTGTGCAGGAACTCAGCAATTTGAGTGACGGATCAAGTTTGCGCCTTACAATTGCAAAATGGTTTACCCCAAACGATCGTACGATAGATGAGCTTGGTATCACCCCGGACATTGTGATAGAAATGGAGCCTCCTACAGATGAGAATCAAGAGGATTTGCAGTTAAACACGGCCGTAGATTATTTATCCACGCTTTAAAATGAGTAAAGTTTTGCTTTGTATTTTGGATGGCTTTGGACACGGCAAAGACTATGCTGGCAATGCAATCACTCGTGCAAAAACACCTTTTTTGAAAGAGCTTTATAAAAAATATGATTGGACTTTGCTTAAAGCCTCAGGCGTTGACGTTGGAATTCCAAAAGGCAATCAAGGCGGATCGGAAGTGGGCCATTTAACAATCGGTGCGGGGCGAATTGTGATGCAATCTCTCCTGGAAATAGATACAGCAATTAAGGATGGTGCATTCTTTAAAAAGAAAGAACTTTTGTCCGCAATCACACACGCTAAAAATAAAAATTCAGCACTACATATTTTGGGTATGATTTCCGATCAAGGCGTCCATTCCGATTTGGATCACTGTCTTGCCTTAATCACACTCGCAAAAAAGCATGGCTTAAAAAATGTCTACATCCATGCAATTACAGATGGCCGTGATGTTGCGCCAAAAAGCGCCACAAAGTTTATAAACATTCTCCAAAAACACATCAAAAAAGAGGGGGTTGGCAAGATTGTGACTTTAATAGGCAGGTACTATGCCATGGACCGCGATCAAAATTGGGACCGCACGGATACGGCCTATAATCTATACACAAAAGGCAATGGAGAGGCAGAATCAGATCCAAAAAAAGCAATTGCCCGAGCTTACAAAAATGGGCTGGAAAGTGATTACTATTTAAAGCCGATTTTGCTCAACGAAAATGGGATAATCCATAAAAATGATGCTGTGATATTTTTTAATTTCCGCACTGACCGCGCAGGCCAATTAACAGAAAGGTTTTTAAGTAAATTAAAACCGTATTTTGTGGCTTTTGGTCCATACACGGAAAAAGCGCCGGTTGTTTTCCCCGAACAAAAAGTAAAAAATAATCTAGGTTCTGTGTTGGAAAAAAACGGGCTCAAGCAACTCCGCATAGCTGAGACGGAAAAATTTGCACATGTTACTTTCTTTTTAAACAGCCAAGAAAAAGATCCATTTAAGGGTGAGGATAGAATTTTGGTGCCATCGCCAAAGTGCCCGTCTTATGCGGATAAACCGCAAATGTCCGCCCCCGGCATCACAGAAAAACTCATCAAAAATCTTAATAAAAATTATGATTTTATAACGCTCAATTTTGCAAACCCCGATCTTGTTGGCCATTCCGGCGATTTTAAAGCTACGGTAAAGGCTATAGAAGTTGTGGACGAATGTTTGTCTAAAATAATTCCGGTAGCACTCAAAAACGGCTACACCATTTTAGTTACCGCCGACCATGGTAATGCGGAATACAAAATCTACGAAAAAACAGGTGGGCCTTGCCCCTCGCACACGGTGAATCCCGTGCCATTTATTTTTGTGCCAAGTTGTGCGCACGCACAGCCTTCTACCCATGCACACCTCAAGAAATCCTCCCACAGCAAAGCGACCGGAGGGCTAAAAGATATTGCCCCAACAATCCTCCACCTCATTGGCGTAAAAGTACCAAAAGAAATGACAGGAAAGTCGCTTGTGGAAATCTAGCCAGTGACTGATCCCTTTTTATGAAGGCTGAAGCACAGGCTCTTTAATCTTTTCTTCGGCTTCTGGGTCGATTGCAAGTATAATTGCACTATCCAAGATCTCCGCGATGTCTTTTGCAGGAAAACTGCGTTTGGCCCATTCAAAAGGCCAGATTTTTTTGGAAACGTCGATTGTGGCCAGAGCGTTGCCAGCCGGATCAAAAGAAAAATCACGTAACCTGCCGAGTTTTTTGCCGGATTTTGAGACGATTTTTTTGCCATTCAAAAAAGTGCGTTTTATTCCGTAAGATTGAATCCGTAAAACGTCCCATGGAGAAACCAAGGCTTCTTCGTCGCTAACTTGTATGGATTCGTTGCCCCATTTTTGTATGTCCGTTGGTACTAAAATCTTGCCAAATCCAACCAAAAATCCAATTATTTGGCCCGTTTCCGGGTTAACAAATGCGCCATTAATGTGGCCGAGCGATTTTTTATCCTCTCCTGCTATTATTGGAAGTGACGAAACTGTGGAAAAGTATTTTTGCATGCTGTACTTAATATAAACCCGTGGTGGGTTTAAGCCAAATTTGTGGGAAGAATCTTGGGGTCCTACGCCTGGTTCGATTATAGGAATTGTAAAAATCCTCTAAATCTGCTATAATTACTAGATTTAAACAAAAATAAATGTCCACAACGCTTAGTGAGGTATTAATGCTTGCAAGGGAAACTGAGGCTTTAAGTGAGTCGCAATTGACTCGTATTTTGGAGCTTGCCCCAAGGATGAGCGCCGGCGATTTGGAACAGCTTAAAACTACGCTTTTGAACATTCAAAATGAAGAAATCAAGGAAATGAAAAGGAAACTTGAGATTTTTAAAACCGCAAGCGCCTACCAAGAGGAATGGAAGGCCGATTCCGCCCGTGAGAAGCTCCAAACTGTAGAAAACGACGACCACCGCCAGGCCACCAAAACGGCGGACAACTTAATTCATAATTTATAGGATATGGGAGAAATACAAAAAGATAATGCACCATTGCAAAATTTGCGTGAATATGAGGACCTTGCGAGCAAGATAAATACCTCTGGGAAAAGATATGCTCCTGAATTCTTGCAACATTATGAGGATGTAAATCCAAAAGGATATGCTGAACTTGTTGATGCAGTACAAAATGATAAAAAGAAAGTAATCGCCGAATCTCGTAAATCTCTTGATGGACTTTTGGCTTCACTCTCCCTTGAAAATACTAGCAAATCTAGTGAGAAAGAGCCCGGTACGCTTTTAAATGAAATTTTAGATGTTTGGCCGACAGATACTGAATGGATATCTTTTTTGCAGGATGTTCGTGGTAATGGGTTGCCCTCTCGGTCAATTTATGAATTATGGGACAAACAAGATGATAGGAATCAGGCTACTAAAATATTGGCCCATACCGGCAATAGTATTACGCAATTTGAGGATGAGTACGGTGCTAATCCACAAACATTTGCTGAACCTGTAAGGTGGTTAAAAATGGTGATGCGTAAACTAAAGAGGAAAAAACTCGTTAATAATGCACATGCAATTGTTGCTGAGAAAAAAATGTCAGAACAAGTAATAAGCACGGCACCAAAGCCTGTAACTGTAAGATTGATGGATCCAAATAGGCCACTTGAAAAATCCCTCACGCTTGAAGAAGGCTTAAAACGTGGATTGATTTACCAAGATCTGAGTGATGATCAATACTATCCGACCTATGGTCATTATTGGTTATATCCGAATAGTAAAGATAATTATGCCGTTGGCAGAAAAAACAATATTAAGCCTGGTGCCGATATTGATGATCCTGATAGAGAAGAAGGAGTCATTCCTGCAAGGGATGCTGAAGAGAGTCGTGATATTGTAAAAGAAAAGGCAATCAATAGGCCTGAAAATTTTGCAAAAGTCTTAAAAGCAAATCCTACGAAATATTTGAATCCTGCGGTTGCTGGCGATTTAATCGGCAAAGAGTTTACTATCAAAATAGATGAGTCAGATAGGGATGGATACGAATACAGTAGAATCGAGCAATTTGTAGGGCCAAAAGGTCAAAGCTTGATTGAATTAGAACATCCTGAAGAGTATCAATTAAAAACTAAGGTAGATGGCAAGGAAGTAGTGTGCGCGTGGGAGGATGGTAGTTGGTGGTACGACAAAATTAGTGATTTAGGTGTGAAAACACATAAACGTCTACTGGTTGAATATGGAGAAACTAAGTTTAAGGTGGAGAAAAAGTCTGTAGAGGTTGTGAAAGTAGTTGAGACAAAGGAACCGGCAGAAACGGTGGTAGCAGTAGTTCCCCCACCCAGTGCGGTAGCCGTCGTCGAAGAGGGAGAGATGGATCCCGGCTTGTCAAAGAAAGAAATTGAAGAAATTGCAAAGCTTTCTACTGAATTTTATGACGTGTCGGGAGTTGACGTAATACGTAAAATAAAAGCTTTAAAAAAAGCCTGGCCGAGATATTATAAGGAGAAGGGGGCTTCTACATTAAAGAATAGTGATGAAGTCTTTGCTAATCTCATGGGACAAGAAACTGCGCTTATTGAAGATATAGAAAAATTTACAACAAAGCTCGGTAAAATATCTGTGACAACTAATGCTGGAAAAAAATCATTGGCCAAACTTAAGGAGCATTCAGGTAGAGCACTCGTTGCACTTCAAACTCATAAGAAGGCTCAGGTACTCAATAAAGATGTGATGGTAGCCATCAAAACGCCCCCACGGAATGGCTCCTCCGTTGAGGGAACTGCCTAATTCCAAACCGCACGTTGACCTTAGGGGGAAGATTGAATATACTTCGCCGTGCTTCGGGGTATAGCACAGTTGGCTAGTGCGCTCGGTTTGGGACCGAGAGGTCGCAGGTTCAAGTCCTGCTACCCCGACCATTGACATTATTGCTGTTCTATGCTTTAATCGTGTCCTTTAGGCTAAATTATGGCAGAAAGACATGAGTCAATATATGAAGCTACATGCCTTGTCGAACTTCGCGAGAAATTTCGTGATAAAACTGTGTTGATGATTGATCTGGATGGTGTGCTACGTGGTACTCCCGATGATGCAGAAGCTGCAGATCCAAAAGCAATCCTCGCACTACGTGAACTGGTAAAGGTGGGCTACACTCTCACTCTTTGGACTCAAACTGAGAACCGTGATGGGGATGTAGACAGATTTTTGGATAGCAATGAACTGAACCCATTATTTGATTTAGTCGTTTGTCTTGAAGACCATGAATTGTTAGAGCCTGCTCAACGTGATGCTTATTTAGCTGCTCTCGACTCTGCTACTTGGCTTGATGATGAGACCCGAGCTGGCTTTAACGAATATTTGGATGAACTCTTGAAGCATAAGGGAGTCCTTCCACCGAAAACACCTCATTTCATTTTTGAACGTTGTGGGATTATTGATGATGGCGCAGCTATTTGGTGGACGCGTTTCTCAGCAAGTGTGCGTGATCTTACTCGTAGACAATCAGGACAATCTCCTTACCACTGGTTTTATGTCCGAGACTCACGTATGCCTCATACGCAAACCGATGAACATTATTTTGGGCCTTCGTGGATAGATAGGATTAAAAGAGAATTCCCCCTAAAGTCTTAACTCAAGGCGTTGTGAAGTTTGTTCTGAATAAAACCTATTCCCACGCACACCTCTTTTCAGGGCTGTGGTCATCGTAACGTAAAAGCACCTCCCAAAAGTTCTAGAAGCACGCTTCTACCCCGACCAAGATTTTTAGTTTCTATGTAGTTTCCTTTTGTGGAAACTTTTTTGCCAGTCTCTGTTTCGAGTTGTTTCCGAGCGTTACCGGCGATGTGTCCACCTTTGTGTGCGGATTTTTTGTTCTCCTGAAAGCCTTGAGCGTCGTGGGTTCTGGCGATTTCTGTAGTTGAAGCTTCACCAAGCATACCAAAAATAAGTTCCAAATCAGTCATGTGTTCACGCAAGTTCTCTCTTTTATGCGGTCGTACCCAACCTTGGCAAGTCATCTCTTAAACGGTTCCGCTTTTTTGGAAGGAATGGATTGGATGATGCGGAAAATTGTTTCTGTATTTGCGCAATCAGTTTCTCTCATTTTCCCGTCAGGAGCTTCTAATTTCAACTGTCCGATTTTTTCGGACACTTCGAGATATCCTTCATTAATAAGTTTCTTCTTCAGATCATTCCAGTATTTTCTTGCCCTAATGTTATCTGTTAAAATTTCCATGCGGTAAGTCCTGACAAAAACCTGAATTCTTTTTTGCACATGCTATAATGGTAATGCCTTACTTTGATTTTTATGAAAAAATTCTTACTTTTGATTTTGGTGATTACCGGGTGCGGTTCCAATGGACTGGATGAATCTGCAAAAATGATTGCTACTGCCTCCAGCGAGGTTGATGGGCGAGGCGGATATTTTGCTGTGGATGGCGATAGCGATACTTTTTGGTGCGTGGATGAAATCGAGAACACCATACCTGTTCTTACTGTGATTTTGCCGGAGGAAAAATCACTTAAAAATGTGACTTTTATGCCGGGGCCAAAGGAGTTTGGCAGGCCGAATATTGTGGAAGTTTGGTACGATTCGCAGGCGGAAGCACTTGGGGAACTACATTTTACCGATACGGATGGTGAGCAAAGTTTTGAGATGCCGGAAGATGCGGTTACGGCGGTTAAGTTCAAATTTATGCGGTCTTTTGCGGGTACTTATGGCAATGCGCAAACTTGTGTGGCGGAAATTGATTTTGATTAAGTTAAGTAATTTCTCCTAGAAATCACTGGTTTACCACTTTCCATTTCAAGTTGTTTACGAGCGTCTCCAGCTATTTTGCCTCCTTTTTTTGCTACTTTTTTGTTCTGTTCAAAACCTTGGGCATTTGTACTACGTGCAATCTCAGTTGTAGATGCTTCGCCGAGCATACCAAATATAAGTTCTAAATCGGTCATGTGGTCACGCAAATTTTCTCGTTTTAGGCCTTTTAAATTTTTGTATTCGCTTGGTGTTACTCCAAAAGTTGCCTTGGAGATTTCCGCCGTTAGTATGGCGTAATCGCTTCCTCTTTGTACTCCTCGTTTATGCCATTCGTCTGTAAGTTCTTCGCGAATTGCAATGCCACGCATGCGTTTTTCTATCCATGCCTCGCTGTAGCCTTTTGCTTTATAAATTTCACGAGCGCGTTTTGTTGCCAACTCTGGATCTTCAATCTCTTGGATGCGTTCATAACCAACTTTTGCAAGCCATCTTTTAAACGGTTCTGCTTTTTGAGAAGGTATAGATTGAATAATGCGAAAAATCCCTTCTGTTTTAGCGCAAAGCATCTTTTGTTTGCCTCCATCTGTAAATACTTCAAGGGTATGTACAAGTTGTACCCACCCTTTAGCTAATTCTGGATCGCGCAATTTCATGCGTTGAATATATTGTTTTGGATCGCTTGAATCAATAAGCGCAAAAACAACATCTTCAATCACAAACCACCATTCGTTATCGTGGAGTGTTTTTCTTATGGTTTTGCCTTCAAAAAGTGCAATTTTATTGTTTTTTGACATGCATTTATGTTGGCATGGAAGCAAAGTATTTGCAATAAACTGCTGTCATCAGTGGCTGATGACAAAAATCTTAAATTTTTCTTCCAAGAATTTTGTATGCGGTTTTGAGCATCAGTTTTTCGTCTTTTTGTGTTTCGTGATCAAAGCCAAGGAGGTGGAGTAGCCCGTGTGTAAATAGAAACTTGAGCTCTTCTTTTAAGGGTTGGCCAAGTTCTTTTGCCTGCTCTTTTGCGCGCTCAACGGAAATCACTATTTGGCCGAGGGAATCGCCATCTGCAAAGCCAAAAGAAAGCACGTCCGTTGGGCTGTCTTTTTGGCGATAGAGTTTGTTTAATGCGTGGATTTCTTTATTGTCCGTAAGCAATAATTCAACTTCTTTTTTTTGAGTTTTAACAAAGTTGGGAATGCTTTTTACAACGTCTTGGAAAAGCGTTTTTGGCGCTGGCGAGGACGTGGAATTTACGTAAATAAGTTTCATAAGGCGTTGTAGTTTTGGCTTAAAGTTTCAAAATCCAAGTCGGTCATTTCCCAATATGGATAAATTGCTATGCCGTCTATGTTTTTTATATTACTACGAATGTTTTGGACCGCGCGAGTAAATCCTGCTATGCCGGTAGAAAGATTTTCCGTGTCTTTATCAAAATTTGCACCGGTTTTGTATGCCGGGATGCCAACAAAAAATTCGACCCCATCCGGGATTATTTTTGAAAGTGCTATTGTTTGGGTCTCCACCCACCATTCATAAAGCTTCGGATCGTGAAAACCCGTGTCGTAAGTCATCACTACAATTTGGTCTACAAAATCAGCCGTGCGCTTAACTTGATCGCTAGTCCAATAACTTTCTATTTTGGTGTTGTAAATCTGCGCGATTTTTTTTGTGAGAAAGGACGGTTGCCATTCGTCCATTGCAACAGAAATTTTTACGCCTGGGATTTGTTCGTTGAGTTCTTTAAGTAGAGTAAAAAAATCTTCATCGTCCGCATGAATTGGCTCGATGTCTAGGTGAATGCCATCAAAACCCTGAGTGAGTGTCCACTTTGCGGATGCGATTATTTGGCTACGCACGAGGGGGTTAGCCAGATCAATTTGGCTACGCAAAGCGCCTATCCAAGCAAAGTTTTGGGTAGTCAAAGCCTCCATGGCCAGTGTGTCTATTGAAATGTCGTCTGCGAGGCCTCCTGCTTCTGTTAAAGGGCCAACGTGAAAATATAAATCCGTGACCGGCAAGGGTGAAATGTTTTTATTGAGCGATTCAAAGTCGGCATTGGTGGTTGCAAAAGAATGGCCGAGCCAAAAAGCTATGCGTGGTTCTACTGCGCGAGACTCCAAATGGAAGCCATAAAGAAACCATGCGGTGAGGCAAAATAAAACTGTAAAAGATATGGCGGTTATGCTTATTACCGTGCGCGCCAGCCTTTGTATAATTTTGAACATGACGACAGTATAAAGTAGTGTTGTTTTGGTATCAATCGTGTAGTCAAAGTAGACAGTGGATGATAAGATCCGGTGTAGACAGCTAAGCACCGCCAGTGCAAGGCAAAATCCACTCCACTTCACCCACGCCAACATGAACCTTACAGCCCCAAAGTTTACAATTTCTCGCCAAGATGCGGCCAACATTTTGGATATTTCCACGCGCACCCTTGATAGGTATATTCGTGCAAAAAAACTTTCCATCCGCAAAAAAGGCGGAGGCATTTTGCTTTCTGAAGAAGAAATCCAAAATCTAAAAGTTGCACATTTCCAAAACATGCACGGGGCTTCCCCGGAAAGTGATGAAAGGGCTCACAGGCATGTGGACAGCGTATCATCTAGACAAGCAAAGATTTTTGATGCGGAAACTGGTGAGGTAGAAGAAAATCCGGTTGCAGTTGTGCATGAACAAAAGTCATCAAAGAAAAGCGAGAGAGACCAGGTTTTTGAAGAACTTTATGATTTGTCCAGAAGGGAAGTGCGTGAATATCACAACAAGCTTGAGGCTACAAATTACAGACTTGGGCAACTTGAAACTCAATTAAAACATTCCGTTCCGTTGCTTGAGTACCAAGAAAAAGAGGAGGCAGTACGCGAACAAGAGTTTGTAATTACAAACAAAATTAAGCATCAAGAAGAGACTATGCACATTTTAGAGAGCGAACTTAAAGGCGAAAAATTGAACAAGAATATCTACATTGGTTTGCTGTTTGGCCTTTTGGCATTGCAACCACTGCTTTGGTTGTTCTTGCAAAGCTAAAGAAGGAACTAAAGCGCTACGGCTTATAAAAAGGGGTGACTGAGTGGTCGCTCCTTTTTTTGTGTTGGAGAAAATAGCTCCTACAGTTTTTTTTGCATCATCCCCATAAAGACCCCGAGCATCACAAAGCCAAAAAAGGCTTCGCTCGCAACAAGAATTTTGCCTTCCACACTCATTGGAACTATATCTCCAAGCCCTACGGTTGTAAGTATGATGATTGAAAAATAAAAATAATCAAACCAGTGCGCGTTATGTGGAATCATACGCTGAGATTCCGCCACAATATTGTCCGTTAGCATGTAGGCTAGTGAGATTGTAAACATAAAGGCAAATACTGTGAGTGCCCAGCGAGCAATGCTTGTGCCATAAAGACAGGTTACTTCCAAAAATTTATATTCCAAATAGGAGCCATATTCTTTGTTGAACAGGTATGCGTTTTTGCGAAAGCGCATTTTGCGTTTGTAGGCAAACTCTCGGCTAGACTTAAAATCGTGCTTACGATACAAAAATTCAAGCGAGTTGTAGCAACGTTCCATCAATCTGTAGGAATCTTGAATTTCGCCTTTTGTGAATTTTTTGGCCTCGTTTTTATAGATTTTTTCCTGTTCCAAAAAGTTACTGTCCATTTCTTCAAAAAACTCGAGCGATTCCTCGGTTTCGTGCACAAGTTGTGCCTTTAAATAGCTGACCAATAAGTAATAATAACAAAGCCCGCGTTCCGTGTGATCGTCTGAATTGAGCGCTTTAAGCTCATCTTCGAACACAGGTTTTACCTCCGCGTAACGATTGAAATCTCCGCGTTCTTCGATTTTCCGAATTGCTTCTTGAAAGTCCATCCTTTACATTGTAGCAGATTTCAGGTTAAATCGCAATTATGATAGGTGTGTTTGATTCCGGCTTTGGAGGTCTAACCATACTTAAATGGCTCATTAGTGAGCTACCTGAGTATGATTACGTGTACTTTGGAGATAGCGCCAGGGCGCCTTATGGCAATCACAGCAAGGAGAAGATCTTGGAGTTTACCCGGGAAGGTGTGGAATTTTTATTCAGTAAAGGTGCAAATTTGGTGATTTTGGCTTGTAATACGGCTTCTGCCAATGCCCTGAAGGAGCTACAGGAGGAAATGATAAGAAAACCCGGCATAAAGGACAAAAACGTGCTTGGTGTGGTTGTTCCAATTGCAGAGGCGGTTGCAAAAGAGGCGCGGGATGGCGGAAGGGCTCGCGTTGGCGGGAAAATGAAAGTCGCGGTGATTGGCACCCGAGCGACTGTGAATAGCGATGTTTATTCAATCGAGATAAAAAAGAGGGTGGATGGTGCGACTGTGGTGCAAAAGGCTTGTCCGCTCCTTGTGCCATTAATAGAGGAAGGCTATGCGTTTAAGATGGAAACAAAGCGAATCTTAAAGGCTTATTTGCGGGAACTCAAATTTGGAAATCCGGATGTGCTCGTGCCTGCTTGTACGCACTATCCGATTTTGCAAAAAGATATTGAGCGAATTATGGGAAGGAAAACTTTGGTTTTAAATACCGGGAAAATTGTGGCGGAAAGCTTGAAGGATTATTTAGGAAGGCATGGGGAAATGGCTGACGATGCGTCTGCCCGGGCAGACGTTGGTGGCGATGATTCTGTGCGCGCGCACAAGGTTGGTACGGTTGGTACGGTTGAGTTTTTTACCACAGGGGATCCCGAAAGTTTTAGCGAAATGGGAAGTGTGTTTTTAGGAAAAACGTTTAAGGCGGAGAGAGTGGAGGTTGGGGAGAAATAGACGCTTGGTTTGCATGCTAAACTTATGCCTAGTTTAGGCTTTATATGTTCTTTGTGATGATTTTTGGATGACAAAATGTCCATTGGGCCGTGGCGAAAGATGCATTGATTGATGGTGGCAAGTCCCATTGATTGGTGCCGAAAGGTGAGCACGCACTCACCTGTGAATTTGTCTAGCAGAAATGATGATTTAAACCTGTAAAATGGGGGAATTTTGTGTTAGGATTTGGGCATATTAACAACGATTTATGAACACTAACTTACTTTCTACAACCACCCACGTCACGGATCAGGAACTTTATAGGATGGCCAGAATCTATGGCAAAAGAGCAATATTTTGGAGGAGGAAATTTATGGGGTTACTGCCGGAAATTTCTAAGCGCAAAATTTACGAAAAAAAAGGATTTAATAGCATTTATGAATTTTCTT
>Ga0265292_1000952_pt1 | contig 30119 bp, 26 predicted proteins | sample Munlanlewell296A_FD_189080 | JGI IMG/M metagenome (GOLD analysis project Ga0265292, IMG submission 189080) | Leachate microbial communities from a municipal landfill in Southern Ontario, Canada - Leachate well 296A | ecosystem: Engineered > Solid waste > Landfill > Unclassified | place: Canada... | reverse complement strand
TCTATAACAGGCAGCGCCGACAGGCAAGATTGGGCTATCTTTCCCCTGTGGTATATGAAAGATATTTCTATGCAGGACAACTTGCAGCATGAAAGGTTTGGTGTCCACTATTGACATCCGAGGTCAATCGCTTCCCATTACTTTTCTATTCGTGCTATATTCAGAAAAGAGGAGACTTCGTGATAAAAAAGCGCTTGATACACAATAGGGAGACGAAAAGGGTGGCCTTTATCTTGGGAGCGGGATTTTCCAAGTGTGCTGACCTACCTGTACAGGCTGAGTTCTCATTACTTCTCACATCGGATGAATTCAGCACCCCCATTGACAATGTTATCACACAAGCAATCAAACAGTTCTTGAAAGATGTTTTTGGCTGGAAGGACAGTAACGAGATTCCAAGCTTGGAAGATATCTTTACATTCATCGACCTGTCAGCTGGTAGCGGGCACCATCTGGGTATTAAATACTCACCGAAGCTGTTAAGAGCTTTGCGGAGAATGCTGATCTACAGAACTTTTCAAATCATAGACTATCGCTACAGATATTCTCCTGATATAGAGGCGCTCTTGAGACATTACCAGACCGAGAGTTGCTCCTTCATCGTTATGAACTGGGACATTGTGTTGGAGAAACATCTATTGAGTATTAACCATGATCAAAGGATTAACTATATAACGCCATCGTACGACTGGAAGGACCACAATAGAGGAAATCCCGAGGATGGGATTAAAATCTGTAAGATACACGGCTCAAGCAATTGGGTCTATTGTGAGAACTGCAAAACCCTCTTCTATCTTCTTGACAACAAGCTATCCCTCCACAAGAAAGTCGGGCTCGTAAAATCAGATTTCCGATTGTTTGATGAAAAGTTCACTGACAAGCACTTTGACAACGCACTGGGTATCAGTCCCGAAGACAGGAAATGCAAGATCTGTAACAATGCCATCGCATCACACATTGCTACATTCAGCTATAGAAAGTCCTTTAGAACAGCCGCCTACCCCGCTATCTGGTCCGAGGTCGAAAACATCTTGGGGAATTCTAATAAGTGGATATTTGTCGGTTATTCCTTGCCCGAGGCAGACTTTGAGCTTAAACACTTAATAAAAAGCGCCGAACTTCGATTGAAACACAAGGGGATGAGGCGGAAAATCGACGTCGTGATATACAAAGATGATGCCGCCAAAGCCAAGTTTCAAAGATTCTTTGGAAGTCACAATCTACGCATATGCGATGGCGGACTCACGGAATATGTCGCCTCATTATGACCAAAGATGTTCAACTGCAACTCCCAGGCACATGGCCTCCCGACCGTTTCTGCATGCAAGAAACCAAGGCACACCATGTGGCGAGGTGCGTTAGGGCTTGGAGGGGCGACCCTCCAAGCACCGACCTGGGTCAAGGTTAGTAAGAATGGAATATTACAAAGGCTTTAGAACAAGCGCATGCAGCCAATCGCCGAAAAAGCCAGCTCTGGCTAACGCTCGTATTAGGAGAATAATTACATGACAAATATCCCGATACTTGTAGATGGTCCCAATTATGTGAACAGAGTTATGGAGCTTGGCATTGATTCCATGCATATTGCACGGCAATTGAGTCTCGCGGGTTTGATGGAAGTTGTCAATGAGAGGATCATTGAATTCCCGCATATTACTGGCTGTTGCGAGTCGGTTGAATTTATCTGTTCAAAAAAACGTTTCGGCCCTGAAAAAAAACGTTTTAATGAGACCCAACACGCTTTGTTGATTGATAGGCTTAGGGCGGAAACTGGTGTTTATGTTGATATCATAGATATACCTGGTCCGTCCGAAAAAGGTGTTGATATGACAATTTCAGGTAAGCTCGAAGAATTTGCATCTGATGCTGATGCAGTTGTTCTTGTCTCAGCAGATCGTGACTTCATCCCAACTTTAAAAAAGCTTAGACATAAGATAAAAGTTATTCTTGTTGCGTTGAGCGACTCTTATCCTGTTGATCTCCAAAATGAAGCTTATTCCACTTTGTTTCTATATGAAGATTATCGAGGTCTTTTCAAATATCATTATCCGCGTTTTTCAATCAAAGATTTGAATCAGCAGAAGTGTTCAGAGCTTTTTTGTGAAGCTGACGACAGAGTATCCAATCAAGTACGGGGTTCATATGATGGCTATGTCTATGTTTCAAAAAAAACTGGTGCTGAAGAACTTTATGATGTTAAATTCAGGTGGGAAACGTTTAGAGCATACAATGGATACGTAGGGCCTATGGCCGCCAGTGACCAAGATTATGTTAAAGAAGAACTAAAAGAGATTCAGCTTGCATGGAAACGCGATGCAAAAGGCTACATAGATCTTCCTGTTGATGTTCTTTGGCCAGAAAAAGACAACTCCTAACCAATACACATTTCTCTTGATAATTCTCGAATATTGAGACTTGCTTAGGCTGTTTGTACGTAGGTGTTAGAAACGAAAAGGCTATGCGTAGTTCGGGGCAAAGGTTGAAAAATAAATACTGTAGCTTCAAAATAACAACTCCTTCCGCGCTTTTCAAAAAATTGAAAATAGTGTAACTTATTATCGGTAATCAACTATGGGGAAAGTCGAGCTTTATCTGACTAACATACAAAATCCGATATTATCGGGGCGGTTTTCGTCTACCAACTGGTTGACTGTGATGGAACCCGACGCCAACCATCAGTTCGAGTCGGGCATACCGCTCAACGACTGAAAAGAAAACGGAGGAAACATGAATAAGAATCTCGTGATCTGCATCATGGTTGTGCTGTTTCTTAGCATCGGTTGCCGTAATACGTATTACCTAAAGCCCACATCTACATGTCAACCGCTGTCAGCTTTTGACACACTTGTGATCTCACCATTTAATGGCGACGCAGCCTTTGTCGAAGAAGAACAATACAGGCTCCTTCCGCATCAGATTGCTGTTGCAACTACCGAACAGTTGAAAGACCAGATAGAAGATAGTCACATGTTCAGTAAAGTAATTCAATCTTCAGATTGTGTAGACCGTGCTATAAGAATTGATGGCAAAATTTACAGCTTGAGCCACAAAAGACGTTCATTCAATGTCTTTAGTCGAGGGCAAATTATTAATTGCCAAACTGGTGAAAGCCTCCTCAAATTCAACATAGAAAACAACAATTCTGAAAGCTCTAAATTGCCTTACGAAATTGCAGAGGAACTAACCAATGCCATCAAGGCAAGACTAATATGCGAAAAACCCAAATAACAAAAGAATATTTTTTCCATAATAGCGTTCTTTGATTGACTTAATTAATATTGACAGCAATCGTGGGCAGGTCTTATTTCTTGCAATGCCAGCGACGGCTGTGAGGACTTGAGCGGGAGAGGAAATAAGGCTGAAACTGAAGGAAATTGAAAGGATAAATAGACTTTTTATAGATAGAGAACATCGTATGATTGAGCTTAAAAAGGAAGTAAATGCGCTCCTTGAAAGATTGGGACAACCGAAGAAGTATGATTGGTAATCAGCAATTCTAACCGCATCCCAATTCTGAGTATTTGTAGGCGCAACAAAAAAGCGGACATCACGTTACTGATCTATCTCGCCATATCCGCTGAGGAACGAGCATTTCTCCTCGCATTCAACGCCCCGGAAGTTACTAAGGAATTCATACGTAAAGCCACTTTATCTATAAAATCCCTCCTAACCTCCCTTTGCCAAAGGGAGGCAATATACCCCTCTTTGGCAAAGAGGGGATGGGGAGATTCCCTGGTGAATGTGGCTTTACTTATGATCTCCTTAGTATTTACGATGCCCAATTGGAACGGAAAGAAACGCTCGCGATCTTCCCCTGCTTTGTGTTCTTCAAAGGGAACGGAACGGATTTTAATCTCTCCTGTTTGGCGTCCGTGGTTTGTTGAGGACAAGCGTGTAATGTCAATGTGTATTGTCAATAGAAAAACCGTGTGTTATGCTTATTAATAAGGTATATTCTGGCTTAGAATAATGAATCTGAAAATAAACTGGCATAATATTGTTACTGTTAAGAATAAACTCTCTGATATTGCGATTTTCGCTCAAAAAGCACGAACTTTTTATTAAATGGAAAAGAAGGAGTCAAAAAGCATGATAAAAACGGAAAGTAATGATAAGCATTTCTTATTTTTAGCCGTGATTAGTTTGTTATCTTTTCTCTTCTGCATTTTTCCTCTTGCCGGGACCTCATATGCTCTGTCTGCCGGGGAGGAGGTTGCCAGAATTCAGAAAGCCTATGAGAACATCAAGGACCTGAGCGGCAGTTTTTCCCAGCAGAGTTTTCTGAAAGATCTTAAGCGCACCGATACCTATAATGGTCAGTTGTTTATAAAAAAGCCGCAGAAGATGAAGGTCATTTATAAAGGAGAAAATTCCGCAGAGATTTTTATTAATAATGACTCGGTTGTGATATATCAGAAAAAAGAGAAACAGGCATTCAAGAGCGCCTTTGATAGCAATACCTACGGACAAACGCCGATAGTCCTTTTGAGCGGGCTGGGCAAGATACAGGAAGAATTCTCTGTAACGGAAAAGAACGGGAGGCTGTTCCTTAAACCCAAAAAGCCGATGGGGACGATACTGTCCCTTGAAGTCGAAACATCCGACGGCGTATTCCCTATTAAATCACTCACGATATATGATTCTGCTTCCAATAAAATTACCATAGCCCTTAAGGAAGTGAAAATCAATACCGGCATTGAAGACGTCTTTTTTACGCCTTCATTGCCTAAGGGTACGGCAATCGTAGAGCATAATCCCTGAGAGCCTTTTGTGTTGATCCTCGGCATAGACACGTCATGCGACGATACTTCCGCTTCTGTTGTTGAAAACGGCGCAACGATAATTTCCAACATCATATCAAGCCAGACTGAGATACATAAGAAATATGGAGGTATTGTCCCGGAGCTTGCATCCCGCAGGCATATTGAAATGCTATGGCCTGTTGTTGATGAGGCATTGAAAACTGCGGGCGTCCAACTTAAAGATCTATGCGGGATTGCAGTATGCTACGGTCCCGGACTGATCGGCTCTCTGCTCGTGGGTTGCTCATTTGCAAAGGCTATCTGCTATGCAAACAGTATTCCTCTTGTTGCGGTAAACCATCTTGAGGGACATGTCTTTGCATCTTTCCTTGAAGAACCGAGCCCGGGGTTTCCTTTTATTGCGCTTATTGTTTCAGGAGGGCATACTTCATTATACAAAGTTGAGGGTTTTGGAAAGTACAGGGAATTAGGCAGAACGCGGGATGACGCCGCAGGCGAAGCATACGATAAGGTTTCAAAACTTCTCGGTCTCGGATATCCGGGAGGCCCGGTGATAGATAAACTTGCAAAGGATGGAAACCCGGGGGCGATTGATTTTCCGAGGGCCTATCTGCCGGAAACCCTTGATTTCAGTTTCAGCGGATTAAAAACTGCGGTGCTGAATTATGTAAGGCGGTCATCATTTAAAGCCGGGGTCTCATCTGATTCATCCTTCCACCTTCCACCTTCCTCCTTGTCCGATATAGCCGCGTCTTTTCAGGCAGCCGTTGTCGATGTCCTTGTGAGAAAAACCGAATGGGCCGTAAAGAAAACATGGATCAAACGGGTTGTCATGTCGGGCGGTGTTGCGGCAAACAGTGAATTAAGGAAAAGGATGAAAGAGATGGGGGAGGAAAAAAATGCGGAGATTTTTATGCCTTCAATATCGCTTTGCACCGACAATGCCGCTATGATCGCGGCTGCCGGATACCATCATCTCAAGGCAGGACAAATTGCCGGTTTTGATCTAAACCCGAAGGCGTATCTGGCGCTCTAACCCGTATTTATAATCAAAAGAATTCCTCGAAGCTATGCTTCCGGGTTTCCAGTTATTCCCTCCCCCTTGAGGGGGGAGGGGAGATTTAAGATACCTCATCCCGAAAGCTTTCGGGACTACGGGGTAATTCATTTGCATTTTTCGGGCTAATAAGATGAATCATAAAAACAGACGTTTAAAAAGGGAACAAAAGACCATCGGGGCCATGATAAATATTTATTGACATGGGAAGCACGGAACTCGCGGCGAACTCTGTGCCGAATGCGGAGAAGTTCTCGATTATGCAAATAAGCGGCTTGAAAAATGTCCTTTTCAGGAAGGCAAGACAACGTGCGGCAAATGCTTAATACACTGTTATAAGCCTGCCATGAAAGAAAAAATCAGGGCCGTGATGCAATACGCTGGCCCGCGAATAATATTCCGCCACCCGATTTTAGCGCTGTTTCACTTCATCGACGGATTCAGAAAAGAGGCAATCGGGCACAAACTGAAGGGAGAATCTATTCATAAAATTGGCAACAACAACCGAGGATAGAGTATTTGAGCGGTTTTTTTTGCCGATAGTCAAATACAATTTTTAAAAATAAAGAGGCAAAAGCCTCGGAGGGAGGAACGACCGAGAATGAGCGAAAATACTCTATCCTCGGTTCAATCAGTATGTCTGCCTTTGCTATATGCGGATCAGGACAATGCCCCGACGATAATCTCTCCCCTTCTGTTCCTGTATTTTTTTGAATAGAGCTTTTCCCATCGGAGTTCGTGCAGAAAGACGTTTTTATCTTCGTCACTCAAACCCTTTAGAAACCCGGTATCAAAGATAAAATAAATTTTCCCATTTTTCCTGTCCCGTGAGTTCAGTTCGGCAAACGTATCGAGTTGACGGACGTCACTTTTAAGGTAACAGGTTACAGGTAAAAATCGTCTGTAGCCCATTTCATATACCGTATCCGCATTCTCGGGCAATATAAGATTAATTTCCCGGGCAATCTTTCGGGGAGAATACTCCTGTTTTTCATCCATCTGTATATCGAGATTTGTATAGACGAGAAAAAAAAGCGCTATTGTGAGAGTCACATAAAGAGGGATGTGCACCGCCTGAAAAGTTCGGCTCTTATACAAGACGAAAATGGCGGACAGGAAGGCGCACCCTAAAATAAAGAGCACGAGAAAAGAGATTTTTAGATGAAGAAACATGAATAAAGGGATTAAGGCAACAGAGACAAAAATTGTGGAAAAAGCAAATACTCTCAGGAATTTCCCGAAGAAGTTTTTTAGTGCAGGTGTGTCCCGCAGTTTTCCGAGGTAAAATTCAAAAAATACCGCGACAGCAACGGCGGCGAACGGGCCTACAGGGAGGAAATATCTGGTCCGCATATTCGGCAGAAGCCAGTACAAGGGAAAATTGGCAGCGACAACGATAAAGGAAAACATAAGAATTTCGTTATTGAATAAGGTTTTTATTTGCTGCCGCAGTTCTTTATATATTAAGACGGGGATGAGAAACAATACGCACGGCATGAAAGAAGCTGTGACCTCGAAAGGGTATGTAAGAAAATGCTGAAGGAACGTGAAAGTATGTCTGCTCTCGGTCCTTTGAATGCCTTCGCTTATCCATTTCTGAACGTATGTGTCGACGGTTGTCCACTGCAGAACAGACAGCATATAAAGAGAGAGCACAAGAAGCAAAAGGAGCAAACCCGATACGTGTCCCCTGGAGAAAAAAAGGGACATCCTTTTTCTAACGAAAAGGTACGGAACTACCGTCATGTAAAAGAAAAAGACCACCTGCGGGCCTTTTGAGAGAAACCCGATTCCCACTAAGGTCAGAGTGGTTCCCCAGAGGACCAAAGGCTTCCACTGTCTTACATACCCATTTATCCAAACCAGAAGGATCACAGCAATCAGAAAGAAATGAAGACTCTCTATTTCCGCTTCCCTACCCTTTTTCAGCAGACCGACCATGCACAGGGTCATAAGAGCGGCAAAAAACCTTCCGTTTCTCCCCAGCCACTTTGCGGTCATGAAATAAACGGACAGGACGGTCAATATCATCATTAGTACAGACGGGAAGCGGCTTGTCCATTCATTCACAATGCCGAATAAGCTTCCGCTTGCGGCGATGAGCCAGTTCATCAGCGGCGGCTTTGCAAAATATGGCTGCCCATGCAAGACCGGCATAAGCCAGTCTCCGGTCTTCATCATCTCTTTGGCAACGATTACACGTATAGGCTCATTCCCGTCCCATGCCGGGACTCCCAGAAAAGGCAGATAAATGAATACGCCGATCAGAACCAGCAGGACGCTGTCCCTTAATGCATAACTTTTCATTGTTGATCGATGCTCTGACATATCACAGAATAATATTATATACTAAAAAATCATCATGCTGATCGACAAGGTATGGCAATAGACAATTTTAGACAAGACCGCAAGACCTTAGTTCTTGTTGGGTTCATTCTCTTCTTCGCCCTGTTCTTCCTTTTTTTTAATCTTGGAGGCAGGACTCTCGAGAATCAGGACAATATGCGCTTTGCCGAAGTTGGAAGAGAAATACTCGAGACCGGAGACTGGGTGATGATGCATCTGGGCGGAAATATTTATATAGACAAGCCGCCTTTGCATTTCTGGAATACCGCGCTGTCCTATGAACTGTTCGGTGTTGACACTTTTGCCGCACGTTTCCCATCGGCCCTCTTTGCTTTAATCGGATTTCTCGGCGTCCTGTTTTTTTGTTTTTCAGTCGATAGAGAAAATCCGAAGACGGGAATCTATGCCGCTCTCTTTCTTGTCTCAAATTACGGCTATGCATACTATGCGAGAACGGTGCGTCTGGATATGGAATATTCAGTCCTTTTTTCCCTCTCCCTTATTTCGTTTTATATGGGGTATGAGTCGGTAAAACGCAAGAGCGCGATTATCTTCTATTTGCTTTTCTGGCTTTTTATGGGCATGGCCTTCCTGGTAAAGGGGCCGGTTGCCTTTATTCCGCTTCTTATTGTCCTGATATATCTGCTTATACGGAGAGACTGGGAGCGGCTTCGTTTCAGTATTTTTGCTTCGACAGCTCTTGCACTTATCGTGACGATTATTCCCTGGCCCATACTTCTTTACTCGCACCCGGATTTTGACAAATATCTGGGTCTTCTGAAAACTTCAACGATCATAACAAGAAAGGAAGTGTTTTACTATTATCTCCCGTCCTTCATGATAAATTTATTCCCCGGTTCCGTTTTTATGGTTATTACTCTCTTGTTCATCAGGCGATGGAAGAATGCGGTCAAAGAAAGGCCCTGGCTTATCTTCTGCCTTATCTGGTTTGCCGTGTATTTTGTGGTCCTCCATTTAACCGTCGCTAAAACTTTCCGATATCTGCTTCCGGTGTTTCCTCCGGTAGCTATTATTGCGGCATGGGGAACGGAACGTATGTTCAGCACAGGTGTCCTGAGCCGCAATCCTGGAAAATACTGGAAGGTCCCTGCAGGAATACTATCGGTCCTTGTCTGTTTGACACCGGCAACCTGGATCTTGTTACACGGCGGACAAATAGCGAGCGCTCTTGTCCTTGCTATCGCCGGGATCTTCTCTCTGTTTTTTGTCTGGAGGAGATCAAAAGACGCGGCGGTCTTTGTCTGCATACTCTGTATGCTGGGTCTCCTTGGCCTGGACATAATAAGGACTACTTACAATACGCAGGTATCTCACAATCTGCGGCTCTATACCCTGTTAAAGGAGAATCATATCCAGTCGGATGAAGTCCTCCTCTACAGGACCGATCGGGACGTTAAGAGGATGCTCGGTTTTTACTATAACAGTCTCCCAAGGCAGAAAAATGATATTATAGAGGTTGAGAAAGGTATAAAGGCGATTGTTACCACTCCGAATTCTGTCGGCGAGATCTTGAGGGTTTACGGTTCCGGCAAGAAGACTGTACAGATGAATAGCCCCGGTGGAGAGTTTAAATGCTCGGTTGTTTTTACCTTGCCCTGAAAAGAAAATACAAATTATAATTTATAGTTGTAGGTTAAAAATTAAATAAGGAGAAACCTGGATGAATGTTCCTTTTGTAGATTTAAGCCGTCAATTCAAGCCGTTGATGCCTGCAATACAGGCAGCCATGACGGATATTATTGAGCGGAACGCCTTTATTAACGGACCGGAAGTCAAACAATTTGAAAAACATATGGCGGACTGGATCGGCCTTCCCGGGGTTTGCGGCGTCTCCAACGGCACCCATGCCATTTACCTTGTTCTAAAGGCCCTTGGCATCGGCGCGGGAGATGAGGTCATTACCGTACCCAATACGGCTTTCCCGACTGCCGAGGCAATCAGTCTTGCCGGCGCCGAGGTGGTATTTGCGGATATAGCGTCGGGGTACTACAATCTGGATCCTGCGGCAGCGGAACGCGCCATTACACCCAGGACAAAGGCGATTATCCCCGTCCACCTCTATGGTATCCCTGCCGACATGGATTCCTTCCTGAGTCTGGCAAAACGCTATAATCTCGTAATTATCGAAGATGTGGCCCAGGCAATGGGCGCCCGATATAAAGGCAAAAGGGTTGGCACTATGGGCGTTGCAGGCTGCTTCAGCTTTTTCCCCTCCAAAAATTTGGGGACATTCGGTGACGGCGGCGCCGTGTCTTCAGGCGACATCGAACTGATAAAGAAGGTAAAAATGCTTTCGGACCATGGAAGGCTTGATAAATTCAGCCATATGATAGTCGGCACCAATAGCCGGCTTGATACGTTGAAGGCAGCCCAGCTCTCCATCTGCCTTGACCATCTTGACGAATGGAACGAGAGCAGACGAAAAGCCGCGGCCCTTTATAATGAACTGTTGAAACCATACGAGGAAATCATTCGTCCTCAGGTCCCGGATGGATGCGAGGCCGTATGGCATCTTTATGTAATACGTTGCAGCAAAAGGGCCGAGTTACAGGCATTCCTGAATACCCAGGGGATCAAGACCGGACTGCATTATCCTCTCCCCCTGCACCGTCAGCCGGCTTATGAATATCTAGGGCTGGGAGAAGGCTCATTCCCGGGGGCTGAAGATGCCTGCAGGGAAGTCCTCTCACTCCCTATGTTTCCTTTTATGAAGACTGAGGAAGTTGAGGCAGTCGCAAAGGCTATCGCCCGGTTTTTTGAGACCGGCAGGTAAGCAATCTGATATGACTAAACCTGAAATAGAGCTTTCAGTCGTTATTCCCATATATAACGAAGAGGACAATATAGGGCCTCTGCTTGAGGAACTCTTTCCTATTCTCAGGAACACGGGAAAAACTTTTGAGGTTTTGTGCGTCGATGACGCCAGCTCCGACAAAAGTCTGTCCGTACTGAACGGACAAAGGAAAAAATTTCCCGAACTCAGAATAATCCGCCACACAATAAACTCGGGAGAGAGCGCGGCAGGCGCAACCGGTTTTGCCCACGCCGAAGGCAGGGTGATAATTACCATAGACGGCGATCAGCAGAATGATCCCGCCGATATACCGGCGCTGCTTAAAACCCTTGAGAGTGCCGACGCCGTATGCGGCGTCCGTAGAAAACGCGAAGACGACTGGGTAAAACGGATATCCTCCCGTGTAGCCAACGGGTTTCGGAACCGGGTGACCGGAGATAAAATATCGGACGCCGGTTGCACGTTCAGAGCATTGAGGTCGGCGTCTCTCAGGGAAATACCGGTCTTCAACGGGATGCACCGTTTTCTTCCCACACTCTTAAGGCTTCAGGGATACAAGGTAGTGGAAATCCTTGTCAACCATCGCCCGAGGACGCGCGGGAAGTCCAAATACGGAATAGGGAACCGCATGTTCAGGGGCCTGATTGATTGTTTTGCAATAAGATGGTGGAGAAGGAGATGCGTACAGGCTGACCGTGTGCATAATGAAGACAGGAAGAACTGATTTTGAAGACCACTGAGCTGCAGGAGCCTTTTTCAGAGCCGGACTCCGGAAAGAGAGAAAACACGAGGGATATTATCAAAACCCTTCTGCTCGTAATACTTCTCACGGGTTCTTTGACCGTGCTGCGGTTTTCCCCGATATGGTATTACCTTGATCCGTCCCATATATCTCTGCTTCAGGACAAGCTTGCGGGATTCCGTTCAATGGCGCCTTTCGTATTCTTTGCAGGCGGAGCGCTGCTTATTGCTATGGGTGTGCCGCGCACTATATTTAGTGTCTTGGGAGGAATAGTTTTCGGTTTCCTCACAGGGACTTTCCTGGCGATCGCAGCCGCTTTTGCAGGTTCCGTTGTCATCATTTGGCTTACCCGTTTCCTTGGCCATCCCCTCTTTCACCAGAAGATCGGCCACCGTCTTAAGGCAATCGAAGGGCGTCTTGAGAACAACGGATTCCTCGTGGTCCTGATCCTGAGACAACTCCCGTTGCCAAGCATACTTGTCAATGTCCTGATAGGCCTTTCGTCTATAAACTCTACCGCCTTTATATTTGGCTCGTTACTTGGCCTTATACCTGAAGCCGCAATCTTTGCACTATTTGGAAGCAGTGTACGGGAGGATTTTGCCTTGAGAATATCTTTGGCTTCGTTGTCCCTGATCGTGCTTATCATTGTCATAAAGATTTATTTCCGGCGGTCTCCTCTGGCCAGAGAATTATCGCAAAAATTAACAAGAGATAAGACGTAAGAACATTAATAATTAATTTAACTCGATGATTTTATTTAAAAAGATAGTTTATGGTAATTGCATAAAAATATTTGGTAATACATCTATATAAGTACACTATGGTATCGAAAAATAAATATATTTTAGACATCCGCAGTTTCTTTAACAGTTTATATACAGACACTAATTAATAGACTTATCTTATTCGGAAAGGAAAATATATGAAAATTATGCAGATTGGCACCGGACGATGGGGGTCGAACCATCTCCGTGTTTGGAATAATCTCAAGGTAGACCTCTATGTTGCCGAGGTCTCGGAAGCGGCAAGAAAAAAATGTATTGAAGAAGGCATACCCGAGGACCATATAACGGACGACTACCGCGTTTTTCTCGACAAGGTTGCAGCAGTTGACGTGGTAACCCCTGCCTCTACCCATTTCAGGCTCGGTCAGGAAATCCTCGGTAAAGGCAAGGATATCTTCATGGAAAAGCCTATTGCAGAGACGGCAGCGGAAGCACAGGAACTGTCGGACATGGCGTCCAGAAATGCATTGCTCCTGCAGCCCGGACATATCTTCAGGTATGACCCTGCCGTGGATTTCATCAGGGGATATATCGGCGAGGGCCATATGGGAGGCATCCAGTCCCTCTGGGGTTCATTCTGCGGCTTCAAGCGTCCCCGTACGGATGGAGGAGTCGTGATTTCGGACGCGATACATTTTATCGACTTCTTTAACTGCCTGATGGGACGGCTGCCTCAAAAAATTTCGGCAAGGTGCAATGATATTCTTGGAAGAGGAATGGACGACATGTCATGGATCTGGATGAACTACGGTGAAACTAACGCTTTGGTTGAAGCCAACTATTTTTCTCCCGAGAAAAAACGTCTGATTACGGTCATCGGCGAGAAGGCAACCCTTGTCTGTGATTTCGCCTCATCACAGGACAAAATCAAGATATACCGCAACCGTCATGTTTTGGACAATAATACCTGGAAGACGGTCAGCGGAGAGGTCATACATCAGGAGATTTTGCCGGCCGAACCCCTCCTCCTCGAACTGAAGGATTTCATTAAGTGTGCAGAGACCCGCTCAATACCTAAGGCCGTTGCCCAGGATGGCGCGGATGCGGTAAAAATTGTGGAAGCGGCCATGGAATCACACAGGCAGGGAAGAGAGATTGCCCTGTAGCGCCTCAAAAAATATAAAAAGTATCCTAAAATAAGCCGGATAAGGACAACTATTTAATGTCCATTCTATTATGAGACGGTTAATAATTGAATTTTTAGGATTGATATTGTGCTGCTTATTTTTTTCTCTGTTTTAAAATAATCATCCCCGCAATTGCGGCAATAAACATCAGGATACTTATTCCCTGCGAAACCGATATATGGGACAGGAGAAAGCCTCTTGCGGCATCCCCTCTGAATAATTCCACGATGAACCGCAGGGTTGCGTAGAGGAGCAGGTAAGTCAAAGATACCTGGCCTTTGAAGGATTTGTGTTTCGCCAGCGTTATCAAGATAAGAAAATTTATGAGTTCGCCCGCGGATTCATATAGTTGTACGGGATGTAGGCGGGTGTTAAGCGGAGCAAGGCATTCCGGGTCCGTGAATATAATTCCCCATGGCAGCGTCTCGGCGGTTTTTCCAAAACAGCATCCGGCAAAAAAGCATCCGAGCCTGCCGAAGGCATGACCGATGGCGATAGAAGGCGCAAAGATATCGGTCGTTGTCCAGAGGTCAAGATTATTTTTTTTCACATACCAGATGACGGTCGGCACTGCAAGCAATACTCCCCCGTAAAAAACGAGTCCGCCTTCCCATATTTTAAAAACAGCCATAGGATTATTTAAATAATAACCGCTGTTAATGAGTATGAACAAGAGCCGGGAACCGACAATCGCGGCAAGCAGGATATAAAACCCGAGGTCAATGATCCTGTCCGAAGGGATGCCCTCTTTTTTTGCCTGTCGGACCGCAAGATAGAGAGCGATGAGAAAGCCGACGGCTATCAGAAATCCATAGGTGTGTATCGTTAACGGGCCGATTCTTATCAGGATTGGATGCATATCTTTTTATAATAACACAGGACGCTTATTGAGGCGCCGGAACTTTAAGAGAAGAAATTTTATCGGAAAATACTTTTCCCACAATAAGGCCGACGATCGCCCCTGCCAGAATATCCGAGGGAAAATGGGCAAGTTCCTCGACCCTGTCAATGCTTACTGTAAGGGCAAACAGGTAAAATAATACCCTGTACTTCGGGAAATACCGGGAGAGTGTATATGCAAAAAAGAATACCATGGCGGAATGGCCTGAAGGAAAAGAATCATATCCGCTTTTGAATGACGGTCCTATGAAAACAGGGTCGTAAGTCAACTTCGGCCTTGCTCTGCCGATAAAATGCTTCAGTATCTGGACGACCGCTCCCGTAGTCAATAGCCCTATGAATAATGATTTGCCTATGAGATGCAGTCTCCGGTTGTAATATTTGCCGATCATATAAAGCAGAAAACCGATGATTATGAGTGTTAAGCCGTTCCCGATAATATTCATAACAGGGTCGATATATTTAAGCGCCTTGTGAAGCTTCAGGTTATCATAAGTATGGTCAAACCATAAAGCCGCCGTCCTGTCAACGTAAAATAGCAATAAGGGAATCAAACACGCCGCATAAATAATTTTTTTATTTTCTTTCAAGTAAGGCATATCTTCCATTCGTATCCAATATGTTGAACCCTGAATCCTTTAAGGTTTCAATATCCTTTGCCTTTGTTATGGCTATCAATGTCCCTGCGTTGCTCATATAAGGCATTAATTTTTCCTTGCCCCTGACGCTTATTATTTTATGTCCGGAGTAAAATACGATGCTGGGATTATTCATCCCGTAAGCGATTATTTTATCATCATTGCCGAGTCTCGCCCGTGCATATAGACTGTATTGATAAAGCGCGCCTTGAAGATACCGGTTTGCGGCAGGCAGCGCCTTTATCGACATCAGACACAGAAATACGGCCATAACTGCCGATATATATCCGTAATATTTTCGCTTTATAACCATCGCATAGAAGCTGCCTGACGCCAGTGCAAACATAAGCAAAGCGGAATAATACGTCCAGGCAACATCATAGACCTCCATTTTTACGAGATATGCCCTGGAGAAGATAAAAGCAATGCCTATCAATATGGATACAATTACAATGAAAACGTTTACAAAGCCGTTCCGGCTTCCTGATATGCCAATGGACGAATACCCTCTATCGGGATACATGCCGTACGAAATCAATATTGAAGCTGCAGGTATTGCAGAAAGGATGTAATTAGGAAGTTTTGTTGTCGAGAATGAAAAAAATAAAAATATAAACCCGAACCATATCAATAGAAACAACCCCGGATTGTCGTGAACGGCAAGAAGGTTTTTATCGCTCTTTAGGGACTTGATTTCTTTAACAGCAGTTGCGATACCGGCAGGCAAAAATGCGATCCATGGGAAAAGCCCCGCAATAATCACCGGAATATAGTAATAGACCGGACCTTTATGTCCCGATATAACGCCGGCGTACCTTGCGAAGTGATGCTTTATGAAAAACTGCCGAATAAACTCCTGCCCGTTGGCCATATATTCAGCCGTATACCATGGCAATGCAAGGACCAGAAAAAGAAGCGCCGCCTTGAAATGAAATATCTTTTTAAGCCCTTGCAGTCTTTCCGCAGCCAACAAATATATTAAGGCTATGCCGAAAGGAAATACTATGCCTATCAACCCCTTTGTCAGAAAGGCAAGGGCCGAGCATATGTAAAAGCCGTAAATATAATTTCTGTTCTTTTTTATTGAGAGAAAAAATGAGAACAGTGACAGGGTTATAAACAATGAAAGCGCCATATCGGTGACCGCCGCATGGGAATACATGAAGAAGTAGATTGATAGCGCCAATGGGATGGAGGCATAAAAAGCCTCTTTATCGTCACGGAAATGTCTGACAAATAAAAAGACGGACAGAACCAGCAGCACTCCCGAGAGGGCGGAAGGAAACCGCGCGGCAAATTCGTTAATGCCGAAAACCTTATAAGAGGCCGCCATCAGCCAGTAGAATAATATAGGCTTGTCATAGCGGTTTTCACCGTTATAAGTCGGCGTTATCCAGTCGGCGCTCTCGAGCATCTCTTTTGTGGCTTGGGCAAAAACAGCCTCATCGACGTCAAAGAGCGTAACGGAACCGAGCCTGAAAAAGGACACAAAAACCGCGATAAGAATTATCAGAAAAAGATATTTTTTCATAAACACTTTTATCGTAGTATATAATTTTTCATGAATTTTCAGCGAAAGGATTATTTCTTTAGAAGCGAGGTTATCAGGATAATTCCGATGCCGATGGTGAGGGATGAATCCGCAACATTAAAGGCCGGCCAATGGAAATTGCCTATGGAGAAATCTATGAAGTCCACGACTTTGCCATAAAATAACCTGTCGATTAGATTGCCGACGGCGCCGCCGAGTATGAGAGACAGGCCGATAAAATTATAGGCATTTCTCATGATAAGGTTTACTACGAAGATTATTGCCGCCAGTGAGATGATGATGAAAAAGCCGCTGCCGAGACTCCTGAACATGCCGAAGGCGGCGCCGGTGTTCCTGACGTTTACTATATTAAGGAATGGGAATATCTCGATGGAATCATGGGTATTAAATGAGGTGACGATCATATATTTTGTGATCTGATCGAGCGCGATAACGGTTGCGACGATCAACAGGACATAAATTATTCTTTTCATTACCTAAGTGTTGTAAACCTTTCTTTTAATAACAAGGGCAGACATGCTGAAAAACCCTTGTAATGCAACAAGAGATCATTTGCGATACACATGACTGCAAATCTTGGTTTATTTTTTTAGCAGAAGGCTTGCCGACCGGTTCTTATGAGTATAAGGTGTTGCTACAAGGCTTTTTCAGCATATCTGCCCTTGCTTTATCCAATTAATTTATTTATCGGCGATGACCTTATAACATCTGTCGCATACTTCAGGCGCTTCCGTGAATGAGCCTACGCTTTCGCTCCGGTTCCAGCACCTCTGGCATTTTGAGCCAGGGGCTTTTTCAATTTTTATTTCAAGCCCCTCTATTTCAGTACTCTTATAAGAATCTTCGATATTCTTGTCTGTAACCTCTGCCGCCGAGACAATGAAGAAGGTGGGGAAAAAATCCCTGTCTTTAGATGTAAGGGTATTATACTGTTCAGGCAGTAAGAGAGTGATCTTTGCTTCAAGGGAATTGCCGATGAACTTTTCAGCTCTCTTTATCTCAAGGGCCTTGTTTACCTCATTCCTCAGGATAAAAAGGTCTCCCCATTTTTTCTCAAGCTGCAGGTCAAGGTATTTTTCATCAGCCACAGGGAATTCGGACAGGAAAACAGATTCTTCAATGTCCTGCATTTTCCGTTTTATATGGCTCCAAACTTCCTCCGAGGTAAATGAAAGGACCGGGGCCATTAATTGAGTCATGGAGCATAATATCTGCCGGAGCACCCATTGGGCGGCGCGCCTTTCAGTCGAATCGGACCTGAAGGTGTAAAGCCTGTCCTTTAAGACGTCAAGATAAAAGGAGCTCATATCAACTATACAGAAATTGTAGATGCTGTGGAAGACCTCATGGAAGTCAAAACTCTCATAGGCTGCCGAAACCTTTTTTGTAAAGGTCTGCAGCCTGCTCATCGCCCATCTGTCGATCTCAAGCAGGTCTTTGCCGTAATCGTTTCCGTCGAAGTCATATACGTTTCCGAGGAGAAATCTGCACGTATTCCTTATTTTTCTGTATGCCTCCGTTAATCTTTCAAGGATCACCTTTGAGATTCTTACGTCGTCTTTGTAATCTTCCGCCGAAACCCATAACCTCAGTATTTCGGCGCCGTTGCTTTTTATCACTTCCTGCGGGGCGACGACATTGCCGAGGGATTTGGACATCTTTTTGCCTTGGCCGTCAACGGTAAACCCGTGCGTAAGGACCGTTCTGTATGGCGCTTTACCCCTTGTCCCTATTGATGCAAGAAGCGAACTCTGAAACCATCCCCTGTGCTGGTCGCTTCCTTCAAGATACATATCGGCAGGCCATGAAAGCCTGTCGTCTTTCTCAAGGACTGCGGCATGGCTTACGCCTGAGTCAAACCAGACGTCGAGGATATCCATTTCTTTGGAGAATGATGTGCCGCCGCATCTCCTGCATTTAAAGCCTGCGGGCAGAAACTCCTCGGCATCTTTCATGAACCAGACGTCCGCGCTATTGCCTTCAACAAGCTCAACGATCTTCGAGAGCACTTCATGGTCCGTTACAAACTCTTCACACTCGGTGCACTTAAGAATGGTGATTGGCACTCCCCATGACCGCTGCCGGGACAAACACCAGTCGGGTCTGTTTGTGACCATTCCATGTATCCTCTCACGTCCCCATTTCGGGATCCATATTACCCTGTCTATTTCGGAAAGGGCTTTTTCTCTTAATTCGTTCTTTTGCATGGAGATAAACCACTGCTCTGTTGCGCGGAAAATGACAGGTTTCTTGCACCGCCAGCAATGGGGATATGAATGTTTTATCTTCTCCTCTTTTATCAGTTTATTATTGCGTTGGAGTATCTCTATGATCTCGGTATTAGCCTTGAAAACAAATTTACCCTGCAGGGGCGAATCTTTCTCAGTTCCGGAGAATTTAAACTTGCCGTGGTCATCAACAGGCGCATAGATATCAAGCCCGTATTTGAGCCCGAGTTCATAGTCGTCCTCTCCGTGGCCGGGAGCTATATGGACAATCCCGGTGCCTTCTTTAAGGGATATGAATTCGCCAAGAACTGCCTTTGATCTTCTCCGTATAAAAGGATGTCCGGCCTCCATACCTTCAAGGGTTTTACCCAAAGTTCTTGCAATGATGCTGCCCTGAAGGCCGATCTTCTCCCCGAGAGCTTCAACCCTGCCCTCTGCAACAATGTAAACTTCATCTCCCTGCTCAACTGCAACGTAATCAAAATCCGGATGAAAAGCTATTGCCAGATTGGCAGGCAGAGTCCATGGAGTCGTTGTCCAAATGATTACAAAGACGGTTTTCCCCTTCAGATCAGGCAAGAATTTATTGATATTCTCGTCGTCAACCTCAAACTTTACGAATACCGAGGGTGATTCCTTATCGTTGTATTCGACTTCGGCCTCTGCAAGGGCGGTAACACATGAAGGACACCAGTGCACCGGCTTCTTGCCTTTATATACAGAACCTGTTTCTATAAATTTGCAGAATTCCCTCACTATGGTTGCCTCGTAAGCATTTGTCATGGTGAGATAAGGCTTCTGCCAGTCTCCGAAAACGCCGAGCCTCCTGAATTCTTCTCTCTGGATGTCTACGAATTTTGCGGCATATTCCCTGCAAAATTCCCTCTTTTCGAGGACCGAAAGCTTGTCCTTTTTATCCCCGAGGTCTTTATCCACCTGCAGTTCAATCGGCAGGCCGTGGCAGTCCCATCCGGGTACATAGGGTGAATAAAAGCCCTTCATCGACTTATATTTGACGATAATATCCTTGAGTATTTTATTCAGGGCGTGGCCGATATGTATGTGGCCGTTTGCATAGGGAGGGCCGTCATGGAGGATGTAGTGTGCGCCGCCTTTTCTCTTTTCCTGCAGCTTTTCATAAACCTTGTTCTCTTCCCAGAAGTCCAGCATGAAAGGTTCTTTCTGCGCAAGGTTCGCCTTCATGGGGAAATCCGTCTGCGGAAGATTCAAGGTATCTTTATAGTCTTTTGTCATGAGTTTAAATAAATGGTGCAAAACAAGATCTTAATTTAATGTAACTGATGAATCTCTATTATTTTTCCTCAGCCTTTTCCTTCTTCTGCGCTTCCCGTTCCGCGATGATCTTCTGTGTCAAATGGCTGGGTAATTCCTCATAGAGAGCGAATTCCATTGAATAGAGTCCGCGTCCCGAGGTAAGACTGTGCAACTGGTTCGCATACGTCAGCATCTCGGACATCGGCACAAGCGCGGATATTTTCTGGTTCCCGCCTGCCTGAGGCTCGACGCCCTGCACTTTTCCTCTTTTAGAATTCAGATCTCCAATGATGGCCCCAAGAGTGTCATCCGGGATTATGACTTCGACCTTCATAACCGGTTCGAGCAAGATAGGTTTTGCCTCCTGAATGGCTTTTTTCAGGGCCATGGAACCCGCTATCTTGAAGGCCATTTCCGAAGAATCCACCGAATGGTATGAACCGTCGGTTAAGGATACTTTTATATCGACAACAGGAAACCCGGCTACGACTCCTTCTTTCATGGTTTCAATAACACCTTTTTCAACGGCAGGCCTGTATTGCTGGGGGATGACGCCGCCGACGATCCTGTCTGCAAATTCATAACCTCCGCCCCTCAGCATAGGCTCGACTTCAAGCCAGCAATCGCCGTATTGTCCGCGGCCTCCTGACTGTTTCTTGTATCTGCCCTGCACCTTTGTCGCAACTTTAATTGTCTCTCTGTAGGGCACTTTCGGGGTTTTCATCAGGACCTCGACCCCGAATTTCCTTTTAAGCCTTTCAAGGGTAACTTCAAGGTGTACCTGCCCCATTCCGGAGAGAAGCATTTCCTTTGTCTCTTCGTCCCTCTGGAACCTGAGGGTCGGGTCCTCTTCAAGAATCCTGTGAATGCCTGTACCGACTTTTTCTTCATCGCCCTTGCTCTTTGGCGCTATCGCATAGGCAATCAACGGGTCGGCAAACTTTGCCTTTTCAAAAACAACGGGATGTCCCTCGTCGCAGATGGTATCTCCCGTATAAGTTTCTTTAAGTTTTGCAACAACGCCGATCTCCCCGGGGCCTAATGACGACGCCGATACCTGCTTTTTACCCTGAATGTGAAAGACCTGGCCTATCCTTTCTTTTGCCCCGGTTGACGCATTCAGTATATTGGAGTCGGCCTTAAGCGAGCCGGAATAAACCCTGAACATCGAGAGTCTGCCTGCAAAGGGGTCGGCGATAGTTTTAAACACATATGCTGAAAAAGGCTCCGTAGCGGAAGGTTTTCTTTCAACCTGAGTATTGTTTTTAGGATTTGTGCCTTTAATGGGTGAAATCCGCGCCATCTCGACAGGCGACGGCAGGCAAAGAATGATGGTTTCGAGCAATTGCGGTACTGCAATGTTAGCGACGGCAGAGCCGCAGGCCACGGGAATGAACCTTCTGGTAAGAGAGCCTTCCTTGACCCCTTTTATTATTTCTTCATCAGTGAGGGTCCCTCCCTCAAGATATTTCTCAAGCAGATTGTCGTCGGCCTCGGCGATTTTTTCGACGAGTTTTTTTCTGTATTCCTCGGCCTCCGGAAGAAGCTCGGCAGGGATATCCGATTCCTCGGACTTTCCTCCAACGGTTTTGAAGGCCCTCATTTTTATAAGGTCAACAACACCCTGAAAACTTTCTCCCGCGCCTATGGGTATCTGCAACGGCAGGCCTTCGCTTCCGAATGTCTTTTCTATATCTCCCAGCGCCCTCGAAAAATTCGCCATATCCTTGTCCATTTTATTAACAAATACCATTCTCGGCAGTTCATACTCGGAGGCATACTTCCATATCTTTTGTGTTTCGGCCTTGACTCCGGATATGGCGCTGACAATGACTAAAGCTCCGTCCACCGCCCTTAAGCAGCCGCGCGTATCCTCGAGGAAATTAATAAATCCGGGAGTGTCAATAAGATTGATCGTGAAGCCGTTCCAGGTGCAGAAGGCAAGGGAAGAAGTAATGGTTATTTTCCTCTCGATCTCTTCCGGTTCGTAGTCAGTTGTTGTAGTCCCGTCTTCAACATTACCGAGTCTGTCTATCGACCCGGAATTGAAAAGCATTGCCTCAACCAAAGCCGTTTTGCCCGCGCCGCCGTGTGCGATGACGGCAACATTCCGAATTTTATCGACGTCAATGTTTGCCATAAAACCCCCTCGTGATTTATTGAAATTCTAAACTCTAAATTCGAAATCCTAAGCTCTGAGGTTCTTGCAAATGTCTTAGCAAAGCGAGATTGCTTCGCTTTGCTCGCAATGACAAATGGCGTCTTTGCTGTCATTGCGAGGAGTGAAGCGACGTGGCAATCTAAGAAAGGCCGACTTTTGCAAGAAGCTCCTCTGTAAAATCATTATTTTTAGTATTTGTCTATTCTATGATTTCTTCAATAACCGGTTTTGCTTCGGTTTTCTTCCCTGCCCTGAAACTCCAGAGCTTTATCAATAAAAAAGACAGCACAAAAGCGCCGAATCCGGAAACGGCGGAAACCATATCAGGATCGGAGCCTGCAAAAAATGGGCCGAACAATTCTTTTCCTATGACGGCCCCTCCTACAAGGGCAAGCGCCGGGATTCCGTATACAACCATCGAGCTTTTTAAATATGTATATGATTTCAGGACTACTTTTACTTTTTGCCCGACCCTCGCATGGACGCTGTTCAGCGCCTGAATCTCCATAAACTGTTGTTCAGGTTTGCATATTTTCAGGGAACACCCTTCACAGGCGCTTTTCTTCGGCACTGCAACAGTGGCAAAGGCGCCCTCTATACTTTTGACAAAGCCGACCTCTTCCACAGTGCTGAATTTTACCATATAAGGTCTTGAAAAGTCCTCAGTTTCTTCCCGTATCCCTCGTGCGGGTTTGACAAAATACCGCCTCTTTCGATACCTTATATCGTCAAAAACCGCACCCGCAACAAAAGCAAGGGAGGTTATTATGGAAATCATCAGGATACCGCGTTTTATGCAGGACGTATCCCAAAATTATATTATCAGGGGGAAAACCATAGGATTTGTCCCGACGATGGGTGCGCTCCATGAAGGCCATCTCAGCCTTGTAAAGAGGTCGATAGAAGAGAACGATATAACGGCAGTAAGCATTTTCGTGAATCCCATACAGTTTGGGCCTGAGGAGGATTTTAATCAATATCCAAGGGATATCGATGGCGATTTGGAGAAGCTTAAGAAGGAAGGGGTGGATATCCTTTTCCTTCCGGACAAAGCGCATATATACCCGGAAGATTATTTGACCCATATCGAGGTGGATAAGCTATCCGACAGGCTGTGCGGCGCCTTCAGACCCGGTCATTTCAGGGGGGTTGCAACGGTTGTGGCAAAGCTTCTCAATATCGTCAAGCCTGTTAGGGCATATTTCGGCCAAAAGGATTATCAGCAGACCGTTATTATAAAGCGGATGGCAGGCGACCTCAACATGGATATCGATATCGTAGTCTGCCGAACTATCCGCGAGAAGGACGGGCTTGCCATGAGTTCCAGAAATGCGTACCTCGACAGAGGTCAAAGAGAGGCCGCAACCGTTATATACCGTTGCCTTAAAGAGACCTCGGATTTCATAAAATCAGGTATAACTGGTATAATAAAGCCTGAAGACATAAAAGCGTTTATGCAGGGACAACTTTTAAAAGAGCCTGCGATAGCGGCCATTGAGTACGCAGGAATATACGACCCCCTAACCCTCGATGAACCCACGGAACTTAAAGAAGAGATTTTGCTCGCAGTGGCTTTGAGGATAGGAGATACCAGGCTCATAGATAATGTGCTTCTTACACTTAGGAAAGAGAGGTAGTTCTTAAATGTTTCAAAGAGTCCATATACAGGTGCTCGATAACCCGGCGGAGGGCATTCTGTTTGATGATCATTCAACCGAGGTTGGGGGGACCAATAAAATACTCACGGATGAACTGTCAAAAGAGATGAATTATTTCTACCCTTCCGTTGTTTATGTCGAGTATATCGATCTGTTTATGGACGGTGAAGAGGAATTTGACGACATAAAGGAGCTTTTAAGAATGGGCGCTCTGAGCACCCCCGTCGTGCTGATAAACGGCATCCTGAAAATACATGGCGGCATCCCGGGTACGGTAATCAGAAAGGAAATCGACAAACTGCTCTCCTCCGGACCGGCCCACTAACCCGTCCCGTTTACCTTTAAACCGCACCGTTTTTTCCGACGCCGTATATTTATAGTCTGTATATAAACTGCGATTCAAGCAGTCCGTCATTCTCCGACTCGCTTGCCCGCCGTCTTTTTGGAGGGATCGGGGAATCCAGTCTTTTCAACGGGTTATAGATCCCCTCTATGAGTCATAGACCGGTCAAGCCGGAGGATGACAACCTCTGACATTTCACAGACTCTATTTATAGAGCGGCGAACGGTGTTTGCGGAAAGTTTGTTCGAGCATTACAGGCACTCAGGGACAAGCCTTTTCCCAGAGGAAAAGCAATCAAAAAAATCAAAGGGACGAATTCAGATTGTTACAGGCTCAGAGTGGACAAGTACTGGCATAATAGATTTAAAGATAAACGAGGTGAAGGCGAATGGTTTGATTTGTCATCAGATGATATTAGGGCGTTCAAGCATTGGAAGCGAATCTTATAATGGAGGGAATGGGATTAGACTTGCTTATTGATATTTGAACGCCTTCTTGATTTTTGCTTGTACTCCACAGAATAAACTGGATGCTAAGTAGTGTGGACATCTGTGAGAATGTCGCACCGAAAGTCTGATAACCGCGTCATTTCTTTAATATGTGAAGTCCTCAACTGATACTTAATCTGACATGTTTGTAAACTCAAATCTTATCTATATACAGTTTATTCCCGGGACCGATTCGGAAGCAATTCGAAAATATCTTGACATACAATGCAGTAGAATGGTAATTTAAAAGTGGAATCACGCCACGAAGGCTGAAACAATGACCAGTAGGTCAAAAAGCTTTCGCGGCTTTTTTTTGCCGCGGGGAAGGTAAAAAAATGATTTTAAAGTGTTTTGTTTCAAGGGCTTACAAGCCTATCAGGAATGTTTTTACTCTCTGTTTTCTGCTCTTTACTCTCTGTTTTTTTTCAAATGCCCATGCCATGCATCCGCTTATTTCCGATGATGCAGGAACAACCGGCACGGGAAAATTCAATCTTGAACTGAATGCCGAATATGCAAATGACAACGGCGATTCGGAGACTCAGATTGCCGCAACACTTTCAGCCGGGATAAGGGAGAATATCGATCTCGTTGCCAGTGTGCCCTATGTTTTCACAAGGATTGACGAGGGCGCCGGGACTTTAAAGGAAGACGGGCTCTCTGACATTACTCTTGAATTAAAATGGAGATTCTATGAAAAAGACGGCCTCAGTTTTGCCTTAAAGCCGGGTATCATCCTTCCTACAGGGGATGAAGGTAAAGGACTCGGTGACGGGAAAACGGCGTATAGTCTGCACTTCCTCACATCAAAAGAACTCGAACCGGTAACCCTTCACCTTGACCTTGGTTATATCAGGAACGGAGAAGAGTTAAGAGACATCTGGCATTATTCTCTGGCGGCAGAGTATGCAGTGTCAAAGCCCCTTAGCCTTGTAGCTAATATCGGCGGGGAAACAAACCCGGACAGGGAATCGAACGTGCATCCGCTTTTCCTGCTCGGAGGCATGTTATATAAGATTAATGAAAATTTCAGCGTTGATCTCGGGTTAAAAACAGGACTGAACAAAGCGGAAGCCGATTATACGGTCCTTGCCGGGATCATCGTTGATTTTTAGGAGGCTATTATGCATATGGCAGACGCATTACTTTCGCCCGCAGTAGGCGGCGCAATGTGGGCGGGGTCGCTTGGTACGATCATTTATTGCGCCAAAAAACTCAGGGATAAAATGGACGAAAAGATGATACCGCTCATGGGGGTCCTCGGGGCATTCATCTTCGCAGGACAGATGATAAACTTCACCATTCCGGGAACAGGCTCAAGCGGTCATATCGGCGGCGGAATGCTCCTTGCTATTCTCCTCGGCCCCTATGCAGCATTCCTTGTGATAGCATCGGTGCTTACCGTTCAGGCATTTTTCTTTGCAGACGGCGGATTGCTTGCACTCGGAGCGAATATCTGGAACCTGGGTATCTATCCATGTTTCATCGGATATCCGCTGATTTACAGAGCTATTGTCAGGAAGAATAATTCACCTAAGTTAATAACATTTGCAACGGTCCTGAGTGTGGCGATTGGACTTCAACTCGGCGCACTCTCGGTTGTTCTTGAGACAAGGATGTCCGGGATAACGGAATTACCTCTCGGTACATTTCTTTTACTTATGCAGCCGATACATCTTGCCGTCGGTCTGATCGAGGGTTTTGCCACCGCAGGCATTATTCTTTATGTGAGAACGCTGAGACCGGATATCGTCGATGATATCGAAGGAGTGAAATCCGTTGCTTCAGGCGTCTCCCTGAAGAAGGTGCTCATAACAATGGGTATACTCGCTCTTATTACGGGCGGGGCTTTTTCCTGGTTTGCATCCAACCATCCCGACGGGCTTGAATGGTCGATCGAAAAGATATACGGGAAACCCGAAATACATAGAAAGCTTAATCCGGTCAGTGAAAATCTGGCTAAACTGCAGGAAAAAACAGCCATCCTTCCCGACTACTCCCTGCCTTCAAAGGATGGGGGAAAAGCCGAAGAAACCGCTCCCTCCTGGCCTGCGGTTGAGCCGGGCACATCGATTTCAGGTATTATAGGGGGATTAATGGTGCTGGGGCTGGTGATCGTTTTCGGGTTCGGGATCAAGGCAATGAGGAAAATGAGAGACAGGGCATGAGTTTTGATTTAGAGTTTTTTAATATAGGATATCTCGATACGCTTTCCTATAAAGATACCTTTGTACACAGGATCGATCCGAGGATAAAGATAATCGTCTCGTTTATCTTTATCCTCTTTGTCGTCTCTTTCCAGAAATATGAGGTTTCGGCGCTTATGCCTTTCTTCCTGTATCCGGTATTCCTTCTGACTGCAGGGAACATCCCGCTGAAAGCGATTGCCAAGAAAATAGTTTTTGTCTCTCCCTTTGCAGTTTTTATCGGGATATTCAACCCGCTGCTTGACACGGGCGTTATCCTCTCTCCTTTCGGCATCCCGGTTTCAGGAGGCTGGCTGTCGTTTATATCCATCATTATGAAATTCGTCCTGACTGTAAGTACGGCGCTTCTCCTGATTGCAGTAACCTCATTCCCCGGTATTTGCGAAGCACTTGAGAGGCTGAAGCTTCCTAAGGTATTTGTCATCCAGCTGCTCTTTCTGTATCGTTATCTCTTCGTCCTGCTTGAGGAATCTCTCAGAATGATACGGGCGCGTGACGCCCGGTCATTCGGGAAAAGAGGCAAGGAAATGAAGACATTCATCAGGCTTATTTCAGTACTCCTGATCAGAAGCGTCGAACGCGCGGAAAGGATCTTCTGCGCCATGCTTTCAAGAGGCTTCAGGGGCGAGATAAAGGTCTTAAGAAGACACACAATCAATGCTTATGATATTCTATTTCTAATTATTTCGGTCACGATGTTTTATCTTTTCAGGAGCTTTCACATAGTAAATATAATCGGTGAAACCGTCGGCAGGTCATTCAGATGAGCCATCATATTGTCGAACTAAAGGATGTACGGTTCCGTTATCCCGACGGAACAGAGGCTATCCAGGGCATTACATTTAAAATACTCCACGGTGAATCCGTCGGTATAGCAGGCGCCAACGGTATGGGCAAGACTACGCTGCTGCTGAACCTTGGCGCTCATCTTCTCCCGACATCCGGCGAGGTTTCAATCGGCGAAGTGACCCTTGCAAAAAGAACAAGACAGGAGATCAGGAGAAAAGTCGGGTTCGTCTTCCAGAGGACTGATGATCAGTTGTTCATGCCGACGGTTTATGAAGATGTTGCATTCGGTCCTATCAATCTCGGGCTAACAGAGGAGAAGGTTGCCGAACGGGTAAAAAGCGCCCTTGAAATGGTCGGCTGCCTGCATCTGAGTAACAGGCCGCCTCACCGGCTTTCAGAGGGTCAGAAAAGGGCTGTTGCCATAGCGACGGTCATGGCGATGGACCCCGATATTCTTATCATGGACGAACCTGCTTCCAACCTTGATCCGAAATCAAGAAGGCATCTGATAAACCTCCTTAAAGGGTTTGTGCATACAAAGATTATCGCCTCCCATGACCTTGATCTGATACTCGACGTTTGCAAAAGGTGCATCATTATAAGGGAGGGGAGGGTGGTCGCAGACGGGCCTTCTGAAGAGATACTCATGGATGAAAAACTGCTTGAAGAGAACAGTCTGGAGCTGCCTCTGTCCAGACAACATAATAATAAATTTTAAATGAACATATCAAAAAAGGTGCGGTTGAAATGCACGCCCCTTTTTAAAGTTCATATCCGATTACTTGTTTGTGTGGCAGTCTCTGCACATGGATGAACGTGAATTATCGGCTCTTAGGAGCTTTACCTGATAATCTGATTTATTATCTTGCTCGCTATAGTGTGCAATGTGGCATGTTGTACACTCGAAATTATTGCCATTCATCCCATAAAGTGGATACTTAGCGCCAGTGATTTTACCGTATATTATCTTGGATCCCGGGTGTTGCGGATCTTCTACAGCAACAGGAAAATGATTGTCATCTGAATCCTTATAAGGATTGTAGGCAAATCCGACAGGATGGTCACCCGTAAGATCAATTTCATAGTCTGAAATCTCGGACAATTCAGAATCTGGAAGAAATGAATATCCAACCTTAACCAGTTTACTGTGCACACCGTTGTGACATGCTAAACAAAAATAAGACTGTGTATTGAGACTCTTAGTGTTACCCATATCATGAGTTGGGGAATTATAAGCCATATTTGGTGTAATTGTCCGTGGTTCCTGCTCTTTGTCTCTATTGTAAGCTGAGAAGGTTACGGTCTTGGATTCTTTAAGCCATGAAGGAGCTTGGCCCTGCTCTGAACGCTGCATGTGGCATATATGGCAATTGTCCGGAGACGGATTGTGAGGTGATTCTTCTATTGACGCCCATATAGTCCCGATAGTACCTAAAACCAAAAAGGTTGTTACCATAATTATAAGGGAAATGACCCTTATAATGTTTCGTCCGGCTAAGACTACGTCTGCTATGTTTTTCATTTTCTTTTCCCCCTGCCCTAATAGAGCGAAAGCCATGCCAGAAAAAGAAGACGCATAACATATTGATAAATAAGGATAAAAAGTATAAATTAAAAAGGGTACAATATTGGTGTGCGTTCTTGGTTTAAGAGCAAAATACGGTCAGAATAGTAGAAAAGCGGCTAATTGGCTGATTTTAGATAATAAGGCGGCAAAATTGTATTGAGAGAGTTAATAATTATGAGGTGTGCGGTTTTGGACAGGTGTGCGGTATAAGCAGTTAGCTGAGAGAGTATTTTTCGATTTTTCTTAAAAGTGCCCTTCTGCTGATTTTTAATTTCTCTGCTGCCTTGCTTCTGTTCCCACTGCATGCATGGAGAACCTCTATGATATGCTTCTTCATAATATCATCAAGAGAAGCTTGCAAGGGGGTTTTTTTATTGTTTGTTTCTGAAATATAAGCCGGAAGATCTTCCAGTCTGATAAAGGATTCGGATGTCAACATAGTTGCCCGTTCAAGGACATTTTCAAGCGTCCTCACATTTCCGGGCCAGTCATAATTAAAAAGTGCTGTCTGAGCGGGTCTTGATATCCCGAAGATCTGTTTGCCTGTTTTTTTACTGAATTTTTCGAGAAAGTGTCTGCAAAGCAAAGAAATGTCGTCTTTTCTTTCACGGAGAGGCGGCAATATTATAGTGAGAGGGGTAAGCCTGTAATACAGGTCTTCCCGGAATCTTCCAT
>Ga0265292_1000951_pt1 | contig 30134 bp, 27 predicted proteins | sample Munlanlewell296A_FD_189080 | JGI IMG/M metagenome (GOLD analysis project Ga0265292, IMG submission 189080) | Leachate microbial communities from a municipal landfill in Southern Ontario, Canada - Leachate well 296A | ecosystem: Engineered > Solid waste > Landfill > Unclassified | place: Canada... | reverse complement strand
TCGACGACAATGACGTCCACACCCATTTCGCGCAGAGCCTTTGCCCGAATTGCGGGCTCCGAATTGATTCCCACCGCCACTGAGATCATGAGTTTGCCAAAACGATCAACAGCCGGCGTGTAGATGGTGCTGCGTAGCGCGCCCTTGCGCGTAATGCATCCCGTAAGCACTCCATCCTCGGAAATAACCGGAGCGAAATTCAGTCGCTTCTCAGCCAGTTCGTTGAACAGTTCTTCCGGCGACAAGGTATCCGCCAACGAAATGATCTCGCGGTTCATGACATTGTTCAATTGCGTAAAGCGATCGAATCCCGTGGCGTCATGCTCAGTGAAGATTCCGGCAGGTCGGCCATCGTCATCGAGCACAATGACGGCGCCATGCGCGCGCTTGAAAATAAGGCTCAGCGCTTCACCAACGGTGTCGTGCGACGACATCGTGATCGGGGTTTCAAATACCGGGTGCCGAGATTTCACAAAGCGAACAACGTTCTCGACAACATCGAGTGGTATGTCCTGAGGCAACACGACCATGCCACCGCGTCGCGCAACCGTCTCCGCCATTCGACGTCCGGCGATCGCCGTCATGTTGGAGACGACTATCGGAATCGTGGTGCCCAACGAATCTGGCGTAGAAAGATCTACCTGCTGGCGTGAGTTGACGTCGGAAATACTCGGCACCATGAAAACGTCGCTATACGTGAGGTCGTATGTCGGCGTCTCATGCATAAAACGCATCCCTAAATTGTACAAGTTTGTAACCTTGGAACAGATTCTGTATGGACACGGCACCCTCGAGCCAACCCGCGATCATGCTCGTTCACGGTTGGGGCAGTTGCTTCGCCGACACATGGGAAGCCACCGGCATCACATCACTGCTCGCAGACGAGAATCGAGAGTCCATCGGAGTTGATTTATTAGGTCATGGTTCGGCACCAAAGCCTCATGACCCCGACGAGTACAACGATCTTGGCGCGCAAGTGCGAGAGAAATTACCCAATACACCGATAGATGCTGTCGGATTTTCCTTGGGCGCACATGTGTTACTCGGCGAGTTGGTGAAAGCGCCGAATCGGTTTCGTCGCGTAGTACTAGCAGGAATCGGCGACGGCGTATTCGAACAATCCGACGGTGAAGACACGAGACGGATCTTGGCCGGATTGGACGGTACGGCTCCAGAAAGCGACGTTATTGCTCGGCTATTTCGACAGTATGCGGATCGGCGTTCGAACGATATAGAGGCACTGGCCGCTGTGCTCAGACGACCTCGCTCCAAACCGTTCAAAGAATCGGATTTGAATCGAATCACGAATCCAGTTCTCGTCGCAATCGGCGACGGCGACTTTTCACTTCCTGCAGACCGTTTGGCCAAGGCATTTCCAAATGGCACTTTGCACATTCTCATAAACACAGACCACTTTAAAACTCCGGAGTCATTTCAATTCATCGACACAATGTTGAAGTTTCTTGACGAGCAATCGCGGTGAATCGATGAGCACAACTTCATCCTTCGGATCGATCGTTGATGGATTCGCCAAATCGTCGCAACTTCGGGCGGTCGAAATTCTGCGTAGCGGCGGACTCATTGGGTTGCCGACCGAGACCGTGTATGGGCTGGCTGCCGACGCCGAAAATGATTCTGCCGTGCGCCGAATCTTCGACGTCAAGGCGCGCCCGCTCACCCATCCATTGATCTTGCATATCGCGGACGTCGAGGAACTCGATGAATGGAGCCGCGAAGCTTCGGCCGAGGCGCGCGAACTTGGACGAATATTTTGGCCCGGCCCGCTGACGATGCTCGTGCGCCGTTCCGCGCGCGTCTCAACTGTGGCAACCGGTAGACGTGAGACGGTTGCGCTGCGCGTACCAAGCCATCAAGTTGCGCTGCAAATACTCAAGATGCATCAAGGAGCACTGGCCGCGCCGTCTGCCAATCGCTTTGGCAAGGTCAGTCCGACCACCGCGGTTCATGTTCTTGCCGACTTAGGACTTGACGTCGATCTCATTTTGGATGGCGGGCCGTGTTCGATCGGCGTCGAATCAACGATTCTTGATATGACGACAAGAGTTCCCCAACTTCTGCGTCCGGGATTCATCACCGCAGCTCAGATTGAACAGGCATTGGGGCTCACACTTGGCGCGCCTAGCGGTACATCGCGAGCACCAGGAATGCTCGAGGTTCATTACTCACCAAATTGCACGGTCGAACTTGCCGACTCGCCTGACTATGCCCGAACGAGAGCCGAGCAGCTAAGGGCCACATCGAAGAAGGTTGCCGTACTCGACTACACAGATGACCTCGACGCGTATGCCAAACACATGTACGAATTTCTGCGGCAGGCCGACTCGCAGGGCTGCGATGTCGTGGTCGCGGTGCTCCCCAGCGAGGCAGGAATCGGGGGTGCTATACGCGACCGACTGATTAAGGCGTCTGCCAAATAAGGCCGTTTTTACCTCAAATCAAAGGCGGTACAGGAAATTCCCGTTGTAACGATGGCCCCGACAACATAGGCTAAGAAGTCCTAACCAGATCGACATCCGTCGTTCTATCAATAGGGGGAGAAACAGACACATGAAGAAAACCAATATGCGCCGTTTTGGTGCACTGATTGTAGGTCTCAGCCTTATCGCTGCGGCTTGCGGCAGTGACAATAATGCGGCCGATACAACAGTTCCGGCCGTGACTGACACGGCGGCACCAGTCGCTGGTGGCGAACTTGAAGGCATGAAGGGAACGACCCCATTGGTTGACCTCTCGGCCGAATTCAAGGACGGCCTCAACGCGTTCTGGGTAGCCAAAGGCAACGCAGATCTCGTTGACTACAACTATTCTGCGGAATCGTTTGACGCGGTGATGTTGATTGCATTTGCTACCGAAGTTGCAGGCACAGACGGCAGCGCACTTGCTGACCAGATCGTGGCTGTTTCCAAGGACGGCACAAAGTGCACCGACGCAGCATCTTGCCTTGCCTTAATTGCCGCAGGCACAGATATTGACTACGACGGAATTTCAGGACCGAATACGCTCAACGGAAACGGCGAGCCTCTGCAAGCTTCCTACGGAATCCTCAACTTCGGTGCAGATAATCGAATTGATGATTCGTTGACGACGTTCGTCACCGCAGATGCTCCGGCATCGGCTGTTAAGCCATTGGCTGTGACAGAAGTCGAGCGTAAGGGCAACGGAGTGTTGAAGATTGGTTCATTGCTTCCAGAAACCGGCAGCCTCGCGTTCCTCGGAGCGCCAGAGTTCGCTGGTGTGGAATATGCAATCAGCCTCATCAACGAAGCCGGTGGAATTCTCGGCAAGCCAGTTGAATACGTACAGGGCGACTCGGGCGATACAAGCACCGACACAGCCAGCGTCACCGTTGACCGTCTCCTTGGCGAAAGTGTCGATGCAATCATCGGCGCCGCATCATCGAGCGTCACCTTGACAGTCATCGACAAGATCAGCGCCGCTGGTGTTGTCCAGTTCAGTCCAGCCAACACGTCGTTGAAGTTGAGCACCTATGCGGATAAAGGTTTCTATTTCCGTAATGCTCCACCAGACGACCTACAGGGTTCGGTATTGGCTGAGATCATCGCTGGTGATGGGGTCGCTTCGGCCTACATCCTGGCTTTGGACGACGCTTATGGAACAAGCCTGGCGACAGTAGTTGAGGAAGTTCTCACCGCTTCTGGTGTGACCGTTCTTGGCTCAAAGATCTACGACCCAGCAGCAACGACATTCGATGCTGAAGTGGGCGAGGTTGTCGCTGCTAATCCAGACGCAATCGTCTTGATCACCTTCGACGAAGGTTCACGTATCTTGCGCACGATGGTTGAGCAGGGAATTGGACCAAAGGTCAAGAAGGTATACGGAGTGGATGGCAACATGGGTAACGCACTCGGCGAGAACTTCGACTCGGGTAAGTAACCACAATTCACACCAAATTAATAGATCGAGCCCCGGGCAATTGCCCGGGGCTCTTTCATTTGTATGCGTGTGTTGCCTTTAGGCCTATCTAGTCGCGTTTAGGATCCGCCGGTTGCTTTTGCCAGCGTTCCCAAGTACAAGCGAATGACATTCGGATCGTTGATCAGCTCTCGACCCGTTCCCGTGTACGCGTTACGACCCTGATCGAGCACGTATGCACGATGCGAAACTTGTAAACAGCGACGAGCATTCTGCTCCACCATCAAGATCGCAATTCCCTCGTTGTTGATGCGTTTGCACTGAGCGAAGACCTCATCCTGCAACACGGGTGACAACCCAGCCGATGGTTCATCGAGCAGTAACAATTTTGGTTCCATCATCAAGGCTCTGCCCATCGCCACCATCTGACGCTCCCCACCCGATAACGATCCGGCTCGTTGTCCGGCGCGATCGCGCAGACGAGGGAAAAGTGTCGCCACGTATTCGAACCTTTCGGCAAAGATTTGGGGATTGAGAAAGCATCCCATCTCCAAATTCTCCGTCACCGTGAGGCTCGGAAACACGTTCTGAGTCTGGGGAACATAACCGACACCTAGCCGCACAAGTTCATGTGCCTTCATATCCCTGATGTTGGCACCCTCAAATGTCACCGAACCGGAACGCACCGTACATTGGCCAAGAAGGGCTTTAAGAACTGTTGACTTGCCGGCCCCGTTTGGCCCAATGACGCCGACGAATTCTCCGTGGGCAACTGTGATGTTGCAACCATTCAAAATATCGACCTCTGGGATATACCCGGCCACCAGTTCGCTGACGCTGAGGATGTCGTCCATCAGTGCTTTTCCTCAAACATGGTGTTTCCTTGATGCGCGCCAAGATACGCCTCGATGACGCTCGTATTTTCCGAAATCTGCGCCGGAGTACCTTCGGCGATGATCCGGCCTTCAGACATGACGACGACCCAATCCGAGATGTCGTGGACCATGTCCATGTCGTGTTCGATAAACAAGATCGTCATGCCCTCATCTCGAAGGCTGCGAATGTGTTCGTTCAGGCTCTGTTTCAACGCGGGGTTTACACCGGCCATCGGTTCGTCCAACATTACGAGTCGTGGCTGTGTCATCAGTGCGCGTGCCATCTCCAGAAGTTTTCGCTGTCCACCCGACAAGGTTCCCGCATACTCGTCGCGCATGTGGCCCATGGTGAAGCGGCTCAGCAATTCATCTGCGCGCTTTTCGACGATCGCTTCCTGAGCCTTCCATCGCAGCGGGAACAATGCATTCCACCAACTCTCTCCGACCTGATCGATGGCGCCGAGCTTCATATTTTCGATCACCGAAAGCTTGGTCAGGCTCTTGGTCAATTGGAATGTGCGAACCATTCCCTTGACGGCCATCTTGTGTGCGCTGACCTTGCTCATTTCCGTTCCATCGAATTGCCACTTGCCCGCATCCGGAGGATCAAAACCGGTCAGCACGTTGAACAGGGTCGTCTTACCGGCACCGTTAGGACCGATCAGTGCGGTTATTGAACCCCGCTGTATGTCAAGCTGATCGACATTGACGGCCGTTATGCCGCCGAAGTGTCGCTCCACACCTTTCACGTGCAGGATCGAATCGTGCTTGAGCACGCCCGGTTCCGGTTCTACGCCCGCCAAGGCGGCGCGTGCGCTGAGAGCCGCTGCGGAATATATTCTGCTATCTGCCATCAAGTGCCATCTCTTGCCGATTACCGAATACTCCCTGTGGACGTTTGGCCATGAGCAAAATGAGGCCGAGCCCGACAAGCATGTAGTTGACGGCTCCAACCTGAGTGCTCTGGATAATTGTCACGCCGCCGACGCGAAGTGGCGCAGACTGAACGAGCTGGCGAAGGAAGTTATCGCAAAAGACGTACAGACCCCAGAACATCATTGGCCCAACGATCGAACCCATCACGCGAGCCATTCCACCGAGGACGAGCGCAGTGAGAATATAGAACGTCACGTCGCGGCTGTAATTATCCGGTTGTACGGACCCGCGGTCGAGGGCGAACACCATTCCGGAGAGCATTCCGCAGAACCCGCCGATTATCAATGACTGCATCTTGTAGCTATAGATATTTTTACCAAGACTGCGAACGGCATCTTCGTCCTCGCGAATTGCCTTAACGACCCGACCCCACGGGCTACGCATCAATAACCAGACGAACATGGCGATCATTACGACAAGTCCCCAACCAACGAGCAGCGTAAACATCGTGTATCCGTTGTATCTGAACGGCCAGATCCCATATTGGGCAGACGGCTGGAATGGATTGAGCGCGCGGAATTCGTTGCTGAACGTGTTGATGCCGTCGCTTCCACCGAAGATTCTTTTGAATTTGACGGAACGCACAACGAGTCGAACCAATTCAGCAGTGGCGATCGTGACGATGGCGAGATAGTCAGCTCTCAATCGAAGCGTCGGGATTCCAACCAGCAACGCCAAAATGATGACGAGCACCATCGCAATCGGTATGCCCCACCAGAACGAGACGTTGAAATATTGCGAGGTGAGACCAAGACCGTATGCGCCGCAGGCCATGAATGCGGCCTGACCAAAATTGAGCAAGCCCGTGTACCCGAATTGAACGTTTAGTCCAATTGCGGCGAGTGCAAAGTATGCGGCATCTACTCCGGCAAATGCGCGCATGGTGTTCTCAAAAATACGAATCCAATCCATGGTTAGCCCACCCTCTGCCGCGTACCAAGAATTCCCTGTGGACGAAGAACCAACACCAGAATCAAGATGAGCAAGGCAGGCGCGTTTTTCAGTTCAGACGGCACGACAAGAGACGCCATTTCCACCATCACCCCAACGAGGAACCCACCGACGAGCGCGCCAAACGCTGAGCCGAGTCCCCCAAGTGTGATTCCGGCAAACATCAGAAACAACAGCCCGGAACCCATTTGGAATCCAACCTGTTCGTCCAAACCGCGAAAAATTCCCCCAAGTGCGGCAAGCGCGCCGCCTGCGCACCACACGATTTGGATGATCCTCTGTGTGTCGATCCCCGTTGCCGATGCCAGATTCGGATTGTCCGACACCGCTCTGACGGCCTTACCCGTTCTGGATCGCTGCAAGACGAGCGCCACTGTGACCAGCAACACGAGCGAGATGATGCCTGTTGTCAGATCGCGTGGGGTAATTCGAATCGGACCAATCTGCATGCCCTGTTGCAAACTGAAGTCGTCGAGAGGTCTTGTGCGTCCCTTGAATTGAAACAGGAACATGTTGCGCAACATGATCGACAGCCCTACTGAAACAACCATCTGCGAAACGAGACCTATCCCCCGTTTGCGTAAACGGGCAAAGATCAACCAATTGAAGGCCAACCCAAACGCTCCACCGAGGGCAATAACAACTGGCGCGGCGAGCAACAGCGGTATGCCGAGCGTGACGTTGAGAAGGAATGCCATGAGCCCGCCGAATGTAATCATCTCGCCATGGGCGAAGTTCGTTAGTCCGGTCGTGCCAAACACGAGCGAAAGACCGACCGAGCACAATGCGATGATTAGTCCGAGGCGCACTCCGTCTGCTGCTCGTTGAGAAATTTTTTCCACCAGAGTTGTGTTTGACACTCCTGAATCCCCAATGAAAAAACTCACTCGTTTGGTTTGGGTCGTGAAAGTTTCTTCTGCGATCGTGAACGAATCCGTGGTACCAGTAAGGAGCGTTAAATCATTTGGCAAAGTCGATGTGTCAAGTTTTACCGAGTACGTGGCACGCGCCGGAACCAGAATCTTTACTTCCCCATTGCTATCCGAGATGCCCTCGCCTACTAGAGACCCTGCAGAATCGAATACAGATATCTTGACTCCTGCCACAGGTTCGCGACTGGAAACTCCGGACGTAACCGTTTGATCGCTGACTTGGGCAATTACAAACAAATCGCCTTCTGCCGCCGAAGCGTGCGTTGGAGTAAAGGACAATAGGACGAATAGGCCGAACAAGTAGACCATCGCCCGTATTCCCCATTTGGAGCCCCGACTTTTCATATGACCGCTCTAGTCAAGCACATCTCGCCAGAAAGTCACAGAACATCGGGTCGCATTAAATAAGGCGAGGGCCGAAATCCAAACGGCGACAGAGAGGCCAACATGAATGGCGACCAATCCGGCTGGCACACCGACAAAGTATTGGAAGTAACCGAGAAATCCCTGAGCCACCAAAATCAAAAGCAGTAATTCAAGATTCTGGGAAAGTTGATTCCACTCCTCCGCGTTTCGACGCAGTCGAACAAAGAGAACGATGACCGTGAGAATGGTGAGCCAGACAAATGAACTATGAATCTGGGTAACCCGTTGGATTGAAAAACCAAACCGCGGAGCCGTCTCATCCCCTGCGTGAGGGCCGGAGCCGGTAACGACCGTTCCCGCAAAAAGGACGCCCACGAGAACGGCCAGTATGACGTGAGTCAATCGTCGGGTCGCACGTGAGACCTCTGGCGCTACAACCGTCTCTCGTTGCAGTGCACGCACCCTAAACAGCAATTCGAAAGCGGTTGTAACCAGCAAAATCGATACGAGGTAGTGGGCCATATTGAAGGCCGGGTGCAGCCCGCTAAAGACCACGATCGCCCCAAGCAACACCTGAGCGAGTACCCCGGCGACCAAACCGAGCGACAACCAGGTAAGCGACTTGTGACGCGGATTGAGTCGTAGCGATAGCAAGGCGGCGGCAATGACCGCTACGGCGACAACCCCCGTGAACAGTCTGTTGATCTGCTCGATGGCCGCGTGTGAGGTCGAAACGTCGACAAATCGTTTATCGCTGCACCGCGGCCAGTCCTGACAGCCGAGCCCAGAGCCGGTCAGCCTGACGAGTGAACCGGTAACGATGATCGCGTATAGCGAGATTAAACATGCCCACGACACCCGTGTATAGGTCCGCAAGGAGACCGCGGACCTCGACATCGGCAACAGATTATCCCCAGTTGCTTACAGAGCGGGAGCCTACAGAAAGTGAGCAAAACCCCACCTCAGGCGGTCTTTGACCACTTGCAGTAGTCATATGAGCAATTTGAGTGAGATTTTCCTCAAGTTGAGCCCCTGGCGTGCCGATCCCTTATGCGGATCTCACACCAAGCAAGGGAGCACAACATGTCTACACATCTCGTCAATTCGCGACCCATCGTTCGTCGGCCAGCCAAGTCGCTAGGCGCCCTCATGGTCGTCGCAGTCATTTCCCTGGCGCTCGTCTCGGGAACTGCGGCGCACGCCAGCAATACCTCGATCAGCCCAGCCGATCTGCCATCCTTTGGTGACAACGGCGCCTCCGTCGTCCGCTTGCAACAGGCGATCATCGCCCGCGGATTCACACTTCGCGGCGGAATCACCGGAAAATTTGATGCTGTCACACGAACCTCACTGAAGGCGTTGCAACGGGTTGCCGGGTTCAACGCCACGGGCGCGCTGGACGCCAAGACAGCCAAGTTTCTTGGCTTGATTGATACAACTCCTCTTTCCACCAGCAATTTTCCAAAGGTTGGGATGAGCGGCGATGCGGTGTGGACACTTCAACAGGCGCTGATCAATAACGGCAGCCCAGTGAAGGGCGGCGCAGACGGCAAATTTGGATTGGCCACGACCATTGCGCTTGGAAAATTTCAATCGGCAAAGGGTTTGCCGGTTTCCAAGGTCCTCGACAAATCAACCGCTATTGCACTTGGTCTCATCGCTGGTCCAGCCCCGGTTGCTCCGGCGGCGAAGCCTGTTGTCGCGACAAGCACATCGAAATATCCCGCGCAATGGGAGAAGGGCGATTCGGTTCGCACCTTGCAGTCCGCACTCTTGCGCAACGGAATCACGGTTAACGGTGGCGTCGATGGAATCTACGGTACGGCGACGATTGCCGCTCTCGCCGCTTTCCAGGGTCGACACAATCTCCCAGCCAACGGTGTCTTGGATGAACCGACGGCAATTGCACTTGGTCTGACTAAGGGCGCATCGGCTCCTGTAGCCGCGGCGGTCGCACCGGTGACTGTCTCCAGTACACCAACACAATTGTCAATCGAATCGCTACCGACTCTTGGTCAGCGAAGTGAAGCGGTGCGTGCCGTACAGAATGCACTCGTCAACGCGGGTATTGAAGTGAAGGGTGGCGCCGACGGAGTATTCGGTGTTGCAACTTCTATTTCGATCGGCAAATTCCAAGAAGTCCAAGGCATTCCTGTAAGCAAGACACTTGATATTCGAACCGCTATTGCACTCGGTGTGTTGCCAAGCGTGGAAAGCTTGGGACTCACAGTTATTAATGTGTTTCCGGTACAGGGATCGTGTTCTTTTGTCGATTCGTGGCATGATCCTCGGTCTGGCGGCCGATCGCACATCGGTGTCGATATCATCGCCAAGCGAGGGCAAGCCATTTATGCGGTTGTCGATGGATACATCTCCCAAGTCACGGCAATGGGTTCGCTAAGCGGCAACGCCTTACGTCTTACTCGCGCTGACGGAACATATTTCTTCTACGCCCACATGGACTCCTTTGCCCCTGGCATCGGTCTCAATACTCCGGTTCGCGCCGGTCAAATTATTGGCTATGTCGGGTCAACGGGTAACGCCGGAACCCCGCACTTGCACTTCGAAGTTCACCCATTCGGTGGCGACGCGGTGACGCCATACCCGGTCGTCAAGGTTGTAGATGCCTGCAATGTAACAGAAGTGCTCCCGCAGTCCTGAGCAATGCAGCGTTTCAATCTTGATTCACGTTCGACTTAATCGGACGTGAGGTGTGGAGCGGCGGAAGGTGAGATTTCTGCCGCCCACACCGAATTTTCTAACAGTTAGCGGGTGCGATCGGCCGGATCCAAGTGTTCGCTGTCGCTCAGCGAGGTGAGACTGAACGTATAACCGTCACCAAGCTTCATCGCCGTGATAGTCGTAATCGACGCGTGGTTGATGATGAATCGTTCCCACTCCCATGGAGTGGATTGAAGCCCTAGAAAGTGACAGATCAGCACGCTGTCCGTCCCCGCGTGGGCAAACAAGGCGATGCTGTCGGTCGGATCCTCGATGTGCCAAACAGGCAGCGGTTGATCGAGTCGATGGACACCGCGTTCAGCCAAAAACTTCTGGCATCCGGCGTGGATTCTGGCGACGAAATCCCTTACGGACTCCCCGCCCTCCAGCCCAGACCATCGGTCTTCCGCGTTTCGTTCTACCTCGTCGCGATATGCCTTGATCGTCTGTTCGGCGGGTGCTCCGTGCCACGACGGCTCGCGTATCTCTTCCAGCCATGGCTCGATCACCTCTTGGCGGCCGCTTAAATCGAGCAATGGTTTGGCGGTTTGACGCGTCCGCAACAGCGGCGAAATATATATGTGGTCGAAATGCGTCTCTGCTAATCGCTTAGCCAGACGCTTGGCCTGAGTGAAACCGCGAGTTGTCAAGGGTGGGTTGACAACGCTCAGACCATCCTTTACCCATTCGGGTTCTGCGTGGCGAATAAGAGTGAACTGCATGCCGCAAATCTACTCACCGGAAGTTCAAGAACCTGAGATGTCTGCTTCCACTCCACACGTGGCGAACGTGGCCGAAACGAATTCGGTGTACGCATCGTCGGCGGCCTGCGGATCGATTATCGCCTGTTCGACAAACAAGTTGCCAATGCAGATCGCTTGCTCGTTCGTGATCGCCAAATTGTATTGTTCGGCCACGAAGTATCCGTAGGAGGCAGAAATCGAATCGTCATTATCAAATCCCGTAAGTGGGTCCGGCGCGTTTTCATCCTGAATCGCCGGATCGGGAAGTGTCGTTGGGGAACCTTGAAACGGATCACCATCGATGTCAAATTCGGTTAGGCAATTGTCGATTACATAAAGGCGAATCGAGTCCCGCGCCTCGATCACGGGGTTTGCAGAAAGACTCGCCCGGGCGGCTAGAACGATTCGATCGATTGTCGCGACTGGCCCGTTCCAGCCGGTGGCCTCTATCGCGTTTCCAAGATTCTGATACACACCAAGTAGTAGCCCAAAGTCGCTGCGCAGCGACGACGGACCAAGGTCGTACAGAGTCGAAAGCGTGCCGATCGTCACCGAAAAAGTATTGGCCAGTTGCTCAGGCGAGATATTGGAAATGTCGTCGGCGATACGGCTGATGACGGAAAGCTGGTTGTCCAGCCCAGCGGCCCTGTCGCATACGGCCTTTCGTTCGGCCATCGAGCTACAGCTGGTCAAAGCGACAACGAGGACGCCGAGCGCAATACAAGTTGCTAGACGCCGTATACGAAAACTAAACCCCACGAACTTCGCTCTCCGTGTTGGTCGATGCCAACCAGGCCGCATACATGCGACCATACTGTCGATCGTTGCTCAGTAGCTCGTGATGCGAGCCATCCTCGACAATACGGCCATGTTCGAGCACGATGATTCGATCGGCGCGAGCGGCGGTCGAAAGCCTGTGGGCGATCGAAATAGTAGTTCTACCTGCGGACACGCGATCGAACGCTCTGGAAATTCGAACTTCCGTTAACGCGTCCACGGCAGACGTCGCTTCGTCGAGAATGAGAATGTCGGGCCTGACCAAGAAGGCTCTAATAAGTGCGACGAGTTGACGTTCGCCCGCAGATAATGCACCGCCTCGCTGCCCAACGTGCGTGTCGAGTCCGGATGGCAGAACATCAAACCAATCGATCAACTGCAGTTCGGAAATCGCCGATAGCAGATCTTTGTCAGAAGCCGACGGCACCGCAAAACGAAGGTTGTACCGAATCGTTTCGGAGAACAGGAACGGTTCCTGCGGAACGACAGTGAGCCTCGTCCGCAAATCCTCGTTGGCTACTCGCTTAACGAGGACACCACCCAAGTAGATCTCGCCCATCGTTGGATCCGCGAGGCGGGCAATCAATCTGGCGAGCGTTGTCTTACCGGAACCAGATTCTCCGACCAGCGCAATGTGCTGCCCGGCAGGGATAGAAAAATTGACTTCGGATAGGACCGGTAAGTCATCGTCCTGGCTGTCCAATCGAGAGCCATAAGAGAAGCTGACATTCTTGACCTGAACGGACAACGTTCCCGCAGGAAGCGGCAGCGGAAATTCGGGCGCAGGCGGTCCGATCGGGGTATCCAGCACGCTGAGCACGCGTCGGAGTCCGGCTACCGCCGTCTGAGTGTGATCAATGACCTCGGTGAACTCGGCAATCGGTTCTAGAAAGCGAAAAGTCAAAAAGACGAAGCCGACGAGCGCCCCGGCGGTCAATCCACCGGTGGGTCCAATAATTATTCCGCATGTGATGACGGCGACGACGGTGAAAACCGAAAAGACCTCCCCTGACGGAAAGAGGAACGCCCCGATGAATCCCGCGCGGATATTGCTATCGGCTCGTTTCTTGACGGAGACGCTCACTCGTCCGACCATGTGATCCGACGCGTTATACACGCGGAGTGTCTCGGAACCTGCAAATAGCTCAGCAACAAGACCAAGAAGTGTCGCGTTGCGCTCTCTTGTCAAGTTGTATGCCTGCACAAGACGTTGCTGAACCGCCTTGAGTACAAACAACAGCGGGGCGGCAACGACAAATGCGACGAGGGCAAGCCTCCAGTCGTATGCCACCATCACAATCGAAACGGCCAAAATTTGAGAACCGTCGAGCAGCCAGGCAAGACCTCCCCAGGAAAAGAATTGGGTGAGTGTTTCAATGTCGCTCGTCACACGCGAGACCAGCGCGCCGCGCCTCTCTTCGTTGTGATCCGCCAAACTCAATCGATGAATGTGATCAAAAAGCTTGATCCGCAATGTGTACAAACCTTCTTCGGCGCGAACTCCCAGCCGCATTGCCGACAGGCGAAGTGCGTAGGCGGAAATAAACACGCTGATCGCGCCAATGACGCCCAGTTTGGTGATAAACCCGATATCGATCTGACCGGGTCGCAAACCCTTGTCGATGCTCTGCTGAACAATGATCGGGATAACCAATCGCGCACCAGAGCCAACGAGGGCAAGCATGAATGTGATGCCAAGCCCTCGCCTGAATGAAGGCGCTACATCGACTCCCCTACTTATCGTGCGAACGGTTTCGAAACGTGCAGCCGGACGGTTCATTGCGACTCTTTTCGATCCTGCTCGAACGCCTCAAGCAATTCGCGATAGTCACCATTTTGAGCCATCAGTTCTGCGTGCGGTGCATGGGCAACGATGAACCCACCGGCCAAATAAAGCACCTCATCGGCTAGCGAGATGGTCGATGGTCGGGAGGCAACGATGAGCGTTGCGCCGATTGTCTGTTGGCGACGAAGATTCTCTACGACAATCGACTCCGTCGTTGGATCTAATGCGGATGTCGTGTCGTCAAGCAGTAAGACGGGACACCCGTGGGCGATCGCTCTGGCCAACGCGACGCGCTGTCTCTGACCTCCGCTTAGGCTCGCCCCCCGTTCGCCAAGTTCCGTGTCTAACCCTGATTCGAATTTGGCCACAAACTCTGTCGCGGCGGCAACCTCGAGTGCATTCCAGACAATGTCGTCCGATATATCGTCTCCGAGGGTGACGTTGAATCGCAAGGTGTCGGCGAATACAAACGCCTCCTGGAAGACCATGCCAATTCCACCAGGCATGACCTGTATCGAACCTTCGTCAATTGGAATGAGACCGGCAATCGCATGAAGCAAGGTCGTTTTCCCCGATCCAGTGGCGCCGACAATCGCGACGGTCATTGAATCGTCAATCGACATCGACAGGTGGCTCAAAACGGACTGATCCGCGTAGGTAATCGAGATATCTGAGACAACGATCGCTTTGCTCGCGGGTGTTGGGTTAATCCTGGCCCTCGGATCAGGAGTTATGGGCTCATCGATAATCTGACGAGTTCGATTCCAGCCACTCAGTGAATGGGGTACCTCGCTGAACACGTAGCCGATGATTCTCAACGGAAAAATAAGCAATGTAAATAGGTATATAAAACTCGCCAGTTCGCCCACCGACATGGCACCGGATTGCACTCGATGAGCGCCGACAACCAATAGGACGATGTTGACGAACGAAGGGATCGCGTCAAGCATCGCCTCGAACGTGGAGCGCAAAATCACGGCCTTGGTTCGTGCATCCTTCAATCGACCGGTGATATGCGATAGTCGCTCGGTTTCGCGCATTTCCGCGCCGAACGCCTTGACCACCATGACGCCGTCAAAACTCTCGTGGACCGCCTCGGAAAGCAATCCAAGTTCGTTCTGGGCAGTTTGATAGTGGGTATCGATCCGTCGCTGATAGCGGATATTGAGTATGAGCAGCAACGGAAAGACAACGATCGCCAGCAACCCGAGTGGGATATCGACAACCAGCAACCACACTCCGGAAAAAACGAGCATCACAACGACGGCGGTGGCAAACGGCATGGGACCGATCACCGAGACGGCGGCATCAGTATCCACTCCTACCCTGGCAACCAAATCGCCGGTCATGTGTTTTCGATGCCATGTCGAAGGCTGGGCAACGATCCGTCGCAACACATCGAGGGAAATTGACTCTGCGGTTCGCCAACTCGATGCACCGGCAAAACCACGACGGAGGACAACCCCGACCGCACGTAAAAGGCCTATTCCAATGACCAGAACGGCCCCGATAAGCAATGCCCGCGTATCGGTCTTGCCCTCATTGAATCGAGGCAGGATGACTTTATCGACCATCCAACGGACGCCAAGGGCAGACGCGACCGTGCATAGTCCAAACAGGGTGGCCCCGGACACCGCGGTGATGAAAAGCGGAGGGTGCACGCGTACGAGCGCCGATAGCAATCGGTATGCACTTTGGAGACGACTCTTGCTCTCCGGCAGCGCGGATTGCGGTTCGAATTCGGTGCTAGTTGCGGGGGTGGATACGTTACTCATGTCTCACCCTTTTCTATCAGTTTGTGAGACAAAAGTCGCCTACATTGCAGGCAATGAAACTTCTTGTTCGCATCATTCTTTCGATCGTTATTTTCGGAATTTGTGTGATGTGGATTTACGGACTCTTTTTTGCATCAAAGGAAGTCGTTAATCGGGTTAATGACGATCAGTGGCGTGCCCAGTCTGAAGAAATATGTCGCGTTGCCGAACATGAAAGAGAATTGCTCATCGATTTGCGCCTCGTTGGCGAATCGGGACCGAATGCGTTAGCCGAACGCGCAGACCTTGTGGATTTGGCCACGGACACCTTGGAAAATGCGGTCAACTCGATAGCCAAATTGCCCGTGGCGGACGCAAAAGGCGCAGCAATCGTGCCACTGTGGCTCGCCGACTACCGGATCTACATAGCGGACAGGCGAAGTTACACGGCGCTGTTGCGAAACGGCGTCAACGAACCATTTGCCGAGAGCCCGGTGGATCAGATTCCGCTGAGTGAAAAATTGTCGACGTTTGCATCAGAAAATCAATTGACTTCGTGCAAACCGCCAATCGATCTTTCGGTGTAGCCAACCCATCCGCCCCCTGGCATAAATTGCTTGATCACCTTCGCTGGTGCACCGACCGCGACGCTGTAATCCGGAATGTCTCCCGTGACCACAGAGTTTGCCCCGATGACGCAATGCTTACCAATTCTTGAGCCAGGCAAAATGACTGACCCGAAGCCGATCCATGAGCCATCACCGATTGAGACGGCTCGCTCCGGTTGAGTTTGCTGGGAGATAGGAATATCGAGATTTTCGTAGCCGTGGTTTTGATCCGTGATATAGACGTGATGTCCCGTCCACACGTCGTTACCGATGTCGATTGAGAAATGGCCCACGATTCCGCAGCCGCGTCCGATCAAGCACCGGTCGCCAATTCGCACGACTGGATTGGTGAGACACTCCTGGCCGGGCATCATTCCGGCGGACAGAGCGACGTGCTCCCCGATCATCGTGAATGATCCAATTTGGATATAGCGCTCGTTGAAGATCGTCGTTGTGGGAAAACAGATAATGCTGTGATGCCCAAATGCGCCGAATCGTTTTGCTCGACGAGAATCCGGACCGATCGCGGCAATCGAGACAAATGACTTCCACCAGTCGGCAAGTACGTCACCTATCCATGCACGCAATCGATGCCGTATTACTCGCTGTTCCATACGGCTGTTCATGTGCCGAGACTATCTCTGCGCGCCGCAGGATAACCTTGGGCACATGTCGAAAGTAACCGTGCCGTCGATCATGGAAATGAAACTCGACGGGCGCCGCATCACGATGGTGACCGCGTACGACGCCACATTTGCCGGAATCGTCGACGAGGCCGGAATAGACATCATCCTCGTTGGCGACTCGCTTGGAACGGTTGTGCAAGGCGTATCGACAACCTTGCCGGTGACATTGGACGAGATGGAATACCACGTCAAAATGGTCGGCCGTGCCCAACCAAACGCACTAGTCGTTGCCGATCTTCCTTTTGGCGCATACCAGGTGAGCCCGGCACAGGCAGTGGAGAGTTCGATTCGGTTAATCAAGGCCGGAGCTAGCGCCGTCAAACTCGAGGGTGGAGTTCCGATGTTTGACACAATTTCGGCGATTTCTCGGGTCGACATTCCCGTGATGGGCCACATTGGTTTGACGCCGCAGAGTTACCACCGCATGGGCGGACACCGTGTTCAGGGACGTCGTGAAGGTCGCGACGCTGGTGGTCGCGAACGATTGCTCGAAGACGCGCACGCGATCGAACAGGCCGGGGCTTTTTCGATGGTCATCGAAGGCGTTCCTCGAGACTTGGCCGCCACGATTACGCACAAGGTAAGTATTCCGACAATAGGAATTGGTGCAGGACCGGAATGCGATGGACAGGTGCTCGTCCTCCACGACATTCTTGGTTTGACTACTCGTCGATTGAAATTCACAAAGTCGTTTGCCAACTTAAGGGAATCCAGTATTGCCGCATGCAATCAGTTCGCCATGGACGTGCGGAACGGCACTTGGCCGGATGATTCCCACTCTTTTCACTAAGTCAGAAGAGGTGCGAGGTTGGCAACAAGGCCTACCGAAGGGATCGGCTCTCGCTCTTGTTCCTACAATGGGCGCGCTACACGCGGGTCATGAGCAACTAATTCGTAAGGCCCAATCAGTTGCGCCAAATGTCGCGGTGACCATATTCGTCAATCCCCTGCAATTTAACGATCCAAAGGATCTGCAAGAGTACCCGCGGACTCTAAAAAAGGACATCGAAATCTGTCGACGACTTGGGGTCACTGCAATCTTTGCTCCGCCAGTTGACGAAATGTACCCATCGAAATCGAATTCCACAGTAAGTGCCGGTTTGCTAGGCGCCAAGTATGAAGGAGAGCACCGACCTGGACATTTCGACGGAGTTCTGACGATTGTCGATCGATTTTTCGCTTTGATCAAACCAGATTTCGCCGTCTTTGGCAAGAAGGACTATCAACAACTTGTCCTTATACGGCAAATGGCGCTCGCCCGATATCCGATGCTAGAGATTGTTGGCGTGCCAACGGTCAGAGATCCGGATGGACTTGCTATCTCCAGCCGGAATATTCGCTTGAGCTCGTCCGATCGACAATTGGCAACGAAATTGTTCGAATCCCTATGTCTCATCGAAACTCAATTCACCGCTGGGCAAATAGATCCTCGCCAACTTGAGAGCGTCGGTCGAGATTATTTGAGCCAGTATCCACAAATTATCCGTGATTATCTTGTCTGTGTAGATTCTGCAAACCTTGCAGAAATCAATAGCGTGACAAATTCCGCAATACTGCTTCTCGCCGCGACCGTCGGTGGTGTGCGACTTATCGACAATGTATTGCTCAATGGCTAAACAAAATATGGAAACGGACCGGTTCTATTTCCGCCAGTTGCTCTCTGGCGTCGATTTCGCGACCGACGATCAGGCGGCGGCGCAAATGGTCAACTTTGTTTACTTAGTCGGTGATCGAAGCGCCGGTAAGTGCATGATTGTCGACCCCGCATACGCGGTCGGAGAATTAATCGACATTGCGGGTCAAGATGGGATGACGGTCACCGATGTGCTCGCTACCCATTACCACCCAGACCACGTGGGCGGCTCAATAATGGGTCTAAAGATTGAAGGTATCGCTGAACTTCTTCGTCGCATCGACATTCCGATTCATGTGCAGCGCACCGAAGCCGAGTGGGTAACTCGAACTACCGGTGTTTCGGAGGATCATCTTCGTCAACACGACTCTGGCGACATAGTGCGGGTCGGTGCTTTTGATGTTGCGTTGGTTCATACACCAGGACACACTCCGGGTAGCCAGTGTTTCAGTGTCGGCGATCTACTCATTGCCGGTGACACTCTTTTTCTCGACGGGTGTGGTCGGACGGACTTACCCGGCAGCGATCCTGCGCAAATGTACGACAGTCTCCAGGTCCTCGCCGCGCTACCGAATAGCACGATCGTGTATCCGGGCCATCGCTATTCTGAACCGGCGTTCGAATCGCTCGGAGTTGTCAAGGCCACGAATTATGTATTTAAGCCACCGACGAAACAGGCGTGGCTGGAATGGTTCGGACGCTAGATAAACACGCTGACGATGCTGCTCGCCCCGCTGATCGCCAGCAGCGTCAACACGATCAAGCGAAATCGCTCGGGGGCGATGATCCGGCGTAACAGAATCCCCAGATACACGCCAAGAATCATGACCGGCACCGCAATCGCCGACACCGTTAGGACTTGAACAGTCACCTTTCCGGACGCAATGAACAAAACGGTGCTAACAACTCCCGTTGCCGCAAATACCGCATTGAGGGTGGCTCTAAACACCTGTGGATTGATGCGTCTGGCGTGCAACGTGAACACAAGAGGTGGACCATTCGTCGATGTCGCCATAAGTAGGACACCACTAAGCACCCCCATCAACCAATCGAATGAATGATGCGTCGTTCGCATGTCCAATCCGCGACTCAATACCGCCACACCGAACAACACGGCGATACCCAGGACAACCTTTAATACGTCTTGCGGCACCCAAATGAATGCCGCGAGGCCAAACGGCGCCCCGATACACGATGAGACGATGAAGCGACGGGTAAGCACTCTGTCGCGCTCGTTTCGCATGTGCCAAGCCTGACCGGACGTGCTTATGGTTCCGACCAATGCAGAAACCACGACGGCAATTCGCAGATCTATGACAACGACCATGAGCGGGACGGACATCAACGCAAATCCGAATCCGCTTATCGATTGAACGACGGCCGCAAATAAGACGATGCAAGCAACGACGATGTATTGATCTAGGTGCACGATTTACGACACAATTGCGCTTATCGCATCCGAAAATACATCCGTGTGCAAATCGACATCGTCGTTCGTATGAAACGAAGACATCAGCGCCATGTTGTGAAACGGCGTGAGCAATACTCCTCGATTCAGCGCAAACAAGTGAAGGAAATCCTCTAGCTCTGGGTTCACGGCCGCCGCCGCATCGGCACCATTGGTTGGAGGCGGGCAGAACCAATACTCTGCCCGGCAACCGAGTTGTTGGACATGCCAGGGCAAATTGTGTGAGGCACATACGTTGGCGACTCCCGTGACCCATCGCGAGGCCAAAGGAATCGTGTACTCGAACTGCTCGGCAAGAAGTGAGGTCGTTAACGTCGCCCGCATCGCGGCCATTGCCAAGGCGCTTCCGCTCAAGGTTCCACCTATTCCGGAAACATCCACCTCGTGACCATCGATGACCGCAGACAATCGATCGGCTATTTCGTCAGACATTCCGAATGCTCCAACCGGTACTCCGCCTCCAATTGTCTTGCCGACAATGACGAAGTCTGGTTCCAAACTCCAGGCCTTAGTACAACCGCCCGGTCCCGCCGAAATGGTGTGGGTCTCGTCGAGTGCCAATAGTGTCCCGAATTTTTTGGTCAACGCACGAACCTTGGCGTGATAGCCATCCTTTGGTAACACGATCCCAATGTTGGTGAGCGCAGGCTCGATCAACACGCAGGCCACGTCTCCGCCTGACAGGTTCTTCTCCAGCGCGCCAAGATCATTGAATGGAACTGCAACTGTTGTGAGCGCGGGATCGACTTGTGGTCCGATTGATCCTTTTCTGCTGATCGTCCGGCCTCGCTCGTCGATGATCACCAGTGTCTCGTCGACCGTGCCGTGATAACACCAGTCGTGGACGACAATCTTTTGTCGTTTGCTCACTTGCCTCGCAATACGCAGCACAAAACGATTGGCATCCGTCGCGCTGAGGGTGAACTGCCACTTTGGCAGACCAAATCGACTGGCCAGTTCCTCCGCGACCCACAGACTGTCCTCGGTTGGCAGCATCGTCGTAAGGCCTCGCCTCGCTTGCTGCACAATCGCGTCGGTCACGGCGGGCAATGCGTGACCGGTCATAGCTCCGGTATCGCCTAGGCAAAAGTCGACGTACTCGTTGTCGTCGACATCTGTGAACCTTGCACCGGAGGCACTCTTGACAAATACGGGGTGCGATCCCGGCCATCTCGTCATCCATGGCATGGGGACTCCGCCGAGCATGGAATGTCGTGCCCGATTCGATAGTTCGCCCGAAACTTTGTGGGTCTTCAGAAATCGTTCGTCCTCTGCCACTTGCGCCACCGCGAGTTTGAACGAATTGATCACCGTTCAATCATTGCTGATCGATTGCCCGCTGTGAGACTCGTACACTTATCAAAGTGGTTACGCGAGAGAAATTCGCCGGTCTGCGCACCGATCGGACGCGATTGCTTCAGCGAATTTTTGCGTTAGCAGAAATTGCTCCGATTGATGGCGGAGGCAATTGTCGCCTTGCGCTCACAGATGAGGATCGCGACGGGCGCGATCTCGTGATGTCGTGGATGAAGGATTTAGGTCTAGAAATTGGGATCGATTCGATCGGCAACGTTGTTGGAACATGGAATGTCGGATCTGGACTTCCAGTCATGACCGGTTCGCACATCGATACCGTGCGCACAGGCGGTAAATACGATGGAAACTACGGAGTACTTGCTGGACTCGAAGTAATCGAGACTTGCCAGGACGCTGGATATCTGCCCTCGCGACCGCTGGCGGTCGGGTTTTTTACCGACGAGGAAGGTGCGCGATTCGCCCCAGACATGCTTGGATCACTCGTCTATGTCGGAGGACTCGCCCAGGAGGTTGCCCTCGATACCCAATCCATCGATGGCGTTCGGCTCGGAGACGAACTCTCTCGGATCGGATACGCAGGACCGCTCCCCTGTCCTGGCCCAGCGCCACACGCATTTGTCGAACTACACATCGAACAAGGCCCCGTATTAGAGAGGAACGCCATCGGTATTGGCGCCGTGACCGGCGTGCAAGGAATTTCATGGCAAGAAATAGCAATTACCGGGCAATCGAATCACGCAGGGACAACCCCAATGTCGCTTCGTCACGACCCTGCGTACATTGCAGCCGAAATTGCAGTGTTCGTGCGCAAGCTTGCGCTTCGGTTCGGCGACAATCAGGTCTGCACAGCGGGAAAAATCGACCTGTATCCGAACCTGATTAATGTCGTCCCAGCCCGGGCAACGATCACGCTTGATATACGAAACACCGATGAATCAATGTTGCAGGAGGCAGAGTCCGAGATCAGTAAGTTCGTCGAGGAGATTGCTCAGGCCGAGGGAGTGACTATCAAAACTCGAACCCTTGCCCGGTTTGAACCGGTTGTATTTGATGCCGCGGTGGTCCAGTGTGTCGAACAGATCGCCAACGAATTGGGCAATTCGGTTCAGGTGATGCCGTCAGGAGCCGGGCATGATGCGCAAATGCTCGCCCGAATTTGTCCGTCTGGCATGATCTTCGTGCCGAGCGTAAAGGGTATTAGCCACAACCCAGCAGAATTCACCTCAGAACAAGACCTCCACGCCGGAGCAGACGTTTTGCTTCAAGTAATGCTCACTCTTGCGGAAACGAAATTTGCATCATGACCAGAATTCTTGTGGTTGGTGCCGCCCAGCTGGGGCCGGTTCAAAAAACGGATTCGCGTGAGTCAGCGGTAAAGCGAATGATTGCACTGTTACAACAGGCGAAATCAAGCAAGTGTGATCTCGTCGCCTTTCCAGAACTTGCCTTGACGACATTCTTCCCCCGCTGGTTTGTCGAAGATATTTCGCAGGCCGATCACTGGTACGAAACGCAGATGCCGTCGAGCGCTACGAAGCCATTGTTTGATGAGGCGCGCAGTCTCGGAATTGGGTTTTCACTTGGTTACGCCGAACTCACCGAACAGGGGGATCGATTCAACACCCAAGTTCTCGTCGACAAAGACGGATCGACAATTGCCAAGTACCGAAAGGTACACATTCCAGGTCACGAGACCTTTGAACCCGAGCGTCCGTTTCAGCATGCCGAGCGCTACTACTTCAAACCGAGCGATGAGGGCTTCGGAGTGTGGAACGCCTTTGGCGGGCGGATCGGGATGATGATCTGCAACGACCGACGATGGCCGGAAACGTATCGAGTCATGGGACTCAAAGGGGTTGAGCTGATCCTGTGTGGATACAACACTCCAATTCACTACGTCCCAGACCCTTCCCAAGATCGGCTCCAGGGATTTCACAACGCGCTGGTCATGCAAAGCGGCGCATATCAAAACGGCACTTTTGTCGTCGGCGTGGCCAAGGGCGGAGTCGAAGAAGGCGTCGAAGGATTGGCCGAATCGTGCATCATCGCTCCTTCTGGAGAAATTTTGGCCAAGGCATCGACTAAGGACGACGAACTAATTGTCGCTACATGCGATCTGGATTGGTGCGCCAACTACAAAAACACGCTGTTTGACTTCGATCGGTATCGCCGTCCGGAGATGTATGGTCCGATCACCGCACAACGTGGCGTTGTCATCGATTAGTTGGAAACTCCCCTATCCGCCGATTACTCGGCTAATCTGATCAGAACAGGGTTAACAAAATGTAAAGGCGCATGCCAATAGATGTCTACGTCAAACCCAACCCAGGTCATTGAGCAGGTGAGTTTCCAGCTCAATGGCCAACCCGTCTCGGTAAGGTCCGATCACCCTCATCTGCTCGCCGCATTACGTGAGGAGTTGGATCTCACTTCGCCGAAGGACGGCTGTTCACCGACCGGACAATGCGGTTGCTGCACCGTCCTCGTAGACGGCAAACCAATCGTCAGTTGTCAACAATCCCTTACCAAAATCGCGGGTTCCTCGATCACCACATTGGAAGGTATTGCCGAAGAGGAGCGGAAACGATACGCCGACGCATTTGCCGCATGCGGAGGGTTGCAATGCGGATTCTGCATACCCGGAATTATCGTGCGGGCAAAGGCTCAGATCGACAAGAAGGGCGCGTCGCTCAAGCGCGAAGACATGGCCCGACACCTCGGAGCACACCTATGCCGATGCACTGGGTATGTGAAAATTCTTGACGCGATCGAGATGGTCGCCCGCGGAGAACAACCGGTCTCAATTCCAACGGGAGGAATCGGAACTAGGAGCACGAAATACGAGGCCGCAGAGTTGGCCATGGGTGATCGCGGATATGTCGACGACATCCGGATCGACGGACTACTTCACGCCGCGCTGCACTTCACTGCCCACGCTCGCGCCGACGTTATGTCAATCGATGCAAGTGCCGCAGCAAAATCGGAAGGCGTCGTGGCGGTTTATACCGCGGCAAACATTCCGGGCGAACTCATGGTCGGCATCATTCATAAAGACTGGCCCGTCATGATTCCGGTGGGAGGACGCACGTCTTATTCAGGCGATGTCTTGGCCATCGTCGTCGCCGATACAAGACAGCACGCCCGAGACGCTGCCGAACTGATCGCTGTCGATTACGCACCGCTCTCCCCGATCACAGATCCTGCCCTGGCAATTGCTAGTGACGACCCAGACAATCTTGCCGTTTGGCGAACCACATCGAACATCTTGAGCACAAGCGCGTATTCGCGTGGTGACGCAATAAACGCCCTTGCCTCGAGCGCCCATCAAGTGAGCGAAGTATTTCAAACCCAACGCGTCGAGCACGCCTTTCTTGAGCCGGAGAGTTCTCTAGCCGTGCCATCCTTGCTCGACGGCACGCGCAAGATTCACGTGTACTCGGGCGGCCAGGGTATTTGGGATGATCGCAACGACATCGCCAGAGTGTTGGCCGTTCCCAATGATGACGTGACCGTTGAACTTGTCACCAACGGCGGCGCGTTCGGCGGCAAGGAAGACATGAGTAACCAGGCGCACGCCGCGCTGGCTGCATGGCTGCTCGACAAGCCAGTGAAATGCACACTGTCTCGTGAAGAGAGTTTGCATATCCATGCCAAGCGACATCCGATTCGCATGGAATACTCCGCAGGTTGCGACGATGCGGGCATGCTCACCGCGTTGCACGTTCGTGCAGTCGGCGACAGCGGACCGTATGCCAGCGTGGGAATGAAGGTGCTCGAGCGCATGGCCGGTCACGCAAGTGGGCCGTACCACGTTCCCAACATTGATGTCGTCGCCATTGCCGCGCGGACAAATAATCCCGTGTGCGGAGCGTTTCGTGGATTCGGAGCAAACCAGGCCCAGTTTGCGATGGAGGGAGTACTTGATCGACTTGCCGAAAAGGTCGGAATATCTGGATTTGAAATACGAATGCGCAACGTGATCAAGCCCGGAATGGTGTGGGGACCGGGCCAGATCATGGATGACGGTTGCCTCGGCGCAGTCGCCTGCCTAGAACAGATGCGCCCAAAGTACGACGAGGCGAAAGCCGCCGGAAAGGCCGTTGGACTCGGCTTCGGAATGAAGAACAGCGGACTTGGAAACGGATTCAAGGAAGTGACGAAGGCGGTTGTTCGCTTCGAACTCGACGGCAGTATCGAGGTTCGCCACGGCTGGACGGAGATGGGCCAAGGAGTGAATACGGTTGCGTTGCAGGTGGCCGTACACGAACTTGGGATCGACTCACAAAAAGTGAAAGTCATCGTCGATACGAGCCGCGAACTAGGGCTTGGTCAAACCACAGGCTCGCGGGGCACGCTCATGGGTGCCGGTGCTGTGAAGGCGGCCTGCGAAAGGGCCCGTGAAGCCGGATGTGCCCCCGGTGTCGATTACGAAGGTGAATACAGGGTCGACTGGACGACTAAGTTGGGAACACCCGGTGTCGAAAACCCGATCATTCATTCCACTTTTGGTTATGCGGCTCAACTAGTCATTATCGACAGAGAGAGCGAGAAAATCGAAAAGGTCGTGGCGATCCATGATGTTGGTCGCGCCGTCAACCCTCAGTTGTGCGAAGGTCAGATCGAAGGCAGCGTGCACATGGGGCTCGGCTACGCGCTCTCAGAAGATTTCCCAAGCGATCCCGTCACAGGGTTCCCGCTAAACATGACTCTTCGTTCGTTGGCAATCCTGCGGGCAAAAGATGTTCCACCGATCGAGGTCCATCTCGTTGAGGCACCTCAACCGAATGCACCGTATGGGATCAAGGGCGTCGGAGAAATCGGACTAGTGCCGACGGCCGGAGCGGTGGCAAGCGCCCTGCACGATCTGGACGGTACGTGGCGTAGCGAACTGCCGATGCGTCGATCAAAAGATTCAATTACCGACTAGTAACGGCGCCGATATGTCGAATGAAACATCTGGACTGGTGTGCGCCCATCACCACTTGTATTCGTCATTGGCCCGCGGCATGCCGACACCACCAAAGACACCACGTTCGTTTATTCAAGTCTTAGAAAATATTTGGTGGCGCATCGACAGCGCGCTCGACCTAGAGATGATCTACTGGTCGGCCGCGCTCGGCGCGACAGAAGCATTGATGAGCGGAACGACATGCATCATCGATCACCACGAGTCACCCTTTGCGATCGAGGGAAGTCTTTCCGTCATCGCCAAGGCATGCGCAGACGTCGGCGTGCGGGTAAATACCTGCTACGGGGTCACGGATCGGTGGACGACTACCGGTCAGGTGTCAATAGTTTCGCCGTCGTCGTCAATGACCGAAGGTGCCAAGCGGGGTCTTGCGGAAAACGATCGATTCCTAAGCGAAGGTGGTCGCGCAATGGTCGGTGTCCACGCGGCATTTACCTGCTCCGACGAAACCCTTAATGCCGCCGCAGAGTTGGCAAACTCTCATCACGTGGGTGTGCACATTCATGTTGCGGAGTCCGTTGACGATGTCGAGGCCGGTGCTCGTCTCGAACAGTTTGCCAATGATGACTGGTTGCTCATCCACGCTGTGCACCTCGATCGCTCCCTGCCAGGACGAATTGTCCACAATCCGCGATCGAACATGAACAATTCGGTTGGGTATGGAGCTCCGACAAGACATGCCAACACCGTGCTACTCGGCACGGATGGAATCGGAGCCGACATGCTCGAAGAATTTCGACTCGCATACGTTCGTTTGAAGGAATACGACATGACCGAAACTCCAGACACTCCGATGTCGTGGATCGAAAATGGTTACGAACTGTTTCCAGAGGCGAAATCCGACAGAGTTGTGTGGAACTACGATCAAGTCGATAGCGCTTGGCACGTCGCGTTCACCCCGGGTATTCGCGCGCTAGACGTCACGGTAAACGATTCTCAAATTTTGCGTGAAGGCTTACCGACATTGGTCGACATCGACGAAATTCGAGCAAAGGCACACGAACAATCCCTCCGCTTGCATGCAAGGCTGTAAGGCATGAGCACTCGAGTAGCCCTGTATCTGCAGGATGCCCATCCCATTCGTGAAGGCATGGCCTTTGCCCAATACGCAGAATCGAAAGGGTTCGAGGCGGTATGGCAAGCCGAGAGTCGACTAGTTAGGGAAGCAACAGTCCCCATGGCCGCGTTTGCCTCGGTAACGACAACGCTCAAGATTGGTTCCGGCGTCGTCGATTGTTGGAGTCGTAACCCGGCCAGATTGGCGGCCACATTTTCCACACTCGACGACCTTGCACCCGGACGGGTGATTTTGGGAATTGGGGCGTGGTGGGACCCTCTTGCCAAAAAGGTTGGAATTGATCGAGCGAAACCACTACGCGCGATGCGAGAAATCGTCACCGCCGTCCGCGGACTGTTGCACAACGAAACCGTCACCCTGCAAGGCGAATTTGTCAATCTCGACGGCGTCGAACTTGATTACGTGTATCAGGAGCGAAGGGCAAAGGATGTTCCCATCTACATCGGAGCGACTGGCATGCAGATGATGGAACTCAGCGGCGAAATTGCCGACGGCGTCGTGCTGAATTATTTGGTCTCGCCCGACTACAACCAACGTGCGCTCGAAGCGCTCGCCATTGGGGCGGATCGGGCCGGGCGATCTCTCGATGACATAGATCGACCGCAACTAGTTGTTTGCAGCGTTCATGAGGATCGAAAAACCGCATTTGACATGGCTCGATTGATGGTTACTCAATACCTCGGTCAGCAACCCCACATCATGAAGGCAAGTGGCGTTCCGCAATCCATCCTTGACAAGGTTGGCTCCGTGCTGACATGGCCCGCCACCCACGAACAGGTTGTAGCGGCTTCAAAATTCGTGCCAGATGAAATCGTCGACATGCTCACGGCAAGCGGCACTCCCGCCGAGGCGCGCAAACAAGTGGCGCACTACATGCGCAACGGCTGCACTTGTCCAATCTTGTATCCGTTGGGCGATGTCAAGGCGATGATCGACGCATTTTCCGGATGGGACGGTATCTGATGTCGGTAATCATGCCGATCACCTTGACCGAGGCTCTGCAGGCCCGGTCGTCCATACCTAGTGCGCAGATCATCGCCGGTGGTACAGATCTGATGGTCGAGGTGAACTTCAATCGGCGCAAGCTCACCGATGTCATCAGTTTGCGAAAAGTTGAATCGCTCACCCATTGGTCGGTGAGTCCAGACGGAGTCTCATTGACGATCGGCGCGGGGCTCCCCTATGCGGCGATGGAACACGGAACAATTGCCGAACTTGTTCCCGCTCTTGCCCAAGCGGCACGTACAGTCGGCTCGCCACAGATACGGGCCGCGGCAACTCTCGGTGGAAACTTGGGCACATGCTCGCCTGCTGGCGACGGGCTACCGGTATTGGCCGCACTTGATGCCATCATCCATCTGCAAAGTTCAACCACACAACGCGATGTGCCATTTCACGAATTCATGATCGGAGTGAAACGTAATATTCTCGCGGCGGACGAGTTGATTAGCGGCGTCACCGTGCCCGTGCTGGCAGGTTGGCAGGGCTACTCAAAGGTCGGTGTCCGCAACGCGATGGTCATTTCCGTGGCCTCGGCCTGTCTCGTCGTCGATGCAACCGGCTCGACGGTACGCCTTGCGCTTGGTGCAGTTGGCCAAACGATTCTTCGTTGCAGAGAGACAGAAACCTGGTTCGCTTCGCACCACGATATTTCATCCGTGAATCCGGTACCCACAACTTTGGCCGAGGAATTTGGCCAACGCGCCGCCAAAGAAGCCAAGCCAATCGACGATCACCGCTCTACCGCAACCTATCGGCGACACGCCATCTCAATTCTTGCTCGACGCCTAATGCAACAGGCATACCCATCGTGACGAACTCAGGTTCGCACAACGAAATTTATGACCTGCGGGTCAACGGCGAACAGCACCATGTTCAGGATGCGTGGGTAGGGGAAAGTTTGCTTTACGTCTTGCGCGAGAGGCTCGGTCTCACGGGCACGAAGGGTGCCTGCGAGCAAGGCGAATGCGGGAGTTGCACCGTGGTCATGGACGGAGCGGTGGTGTGCTCATGCCTAGTCCTCGCGGCAAGCGCCGTTGGGTCGGACATTGTCACGGTGGAAGGTCTCGCCAATGACGACGAATTGACCGATGTCCAGCAGGCGTTCAATTCGCAAGGCGGCGTGCAATGCGGTTTCTGCACTCCAGGGCTAATCGTCGCCGTCAGCCACCTGCTCGATCACAATCCAGTTCCAACCGATTTGGAAATCAAGGAAGCAATTTCCGGCAACATCTGCCGATGTACCGGTTACGGCAGAATCTTTGCCGCCGTGCGTTCCGCTTCAGAGTCCCGCAGGGTCAGCGACCAATGACCACAATCACGACTGAGCGAACCGACAAAGAGACTGATCAGCGAGGCGTACTTGGATCGAATGCGTCTCGGCCAGACGGCGCCGCCAAGGTTTCAGGTCAGTTCGCCTTTTCCTCAGACCTCAGCGTCGAAAATATGCTGTGGGGTGCGACATTGCGTTCACCGCACCCGTACGCCCGAATTGTCAACATAGATCTCGCCGCAGCGTGGCAGATTCTCGGCGTAGAGGCGATTGTCACGGCCGAGGACGTGCCAGGGAAACAAACCTTTGGACTTATCTCCAGCGATCAACCGGTTTTTGCCAGCGACGTTGTCCGTTACATGGGCGAA
>Ga0265292_1000950_pt1 | contig 30138 bp, 24 predicted proteins | sample Munlanlewell296A_FD_189080 | JGI IMG/M metagenome (GOLD analysis project Ga0265292, IMG submission 189080) | Leachate microbial communities from a municipal landfill in Southern Ontario, Canada - Leachate well 296A | ecosystem: Engineered > Solid waste > Landfill > Unclassified | place: Canada... | reverse complement strand
AAATGGGTATCAATACCTGCAGATTTGAGATAATCTTTTCCCTCTTTTTCATTGAACAATCTGAGTATCCTCATGCAATCCTCGTCATCAATTGCAACTACAACATCAGTATTCTTTATGTTATGAACCCAGGGAACGTGCTTGTCGCCTATGCCTTCAATGCGGTGTCCGCCAAATCCGTTCATAAGCAGTGTGGGACATTGCAGCGCTTCGGAAGCCGTCACTTTGATAAACGGATGTTTTGTCCTGAGAAAATCACCGGCGGCAATAGTACCTGCGGATCCTGTGGCTGAAACATATCCTGCAAATTTGCTTTTATTCGTTTTAATTTTGTTGTACACTTCTTCCAGTGCATGGCCTGTAACATTGTAGTGCCAGCAGGGGTTTCCAAATTCATCGAACTGGTTGAAGATAATGCAATCCTTTCTGTTCCTGCGGATATCCCAGCAGGCATCATAGATTTCTTTGACATTCGATTCGCAACCGGGTGTTGCAATAACTTCAGCTCCTATTTCTTTAAGCCAGTCAAATCTTTCCTTGCTCATTTCTTCAGGAAGAATGGCAACAGCCGTGCATCCCATCAGGTAACTGTCGAAAGCTCCGCCACGACAATAGTTTCCTGTGGAAGGCCAAACGGCTTTATGATAGGAAGGATCAAACTCGCCGGTGATAATACGTGGTGCAAGGCATCCGTAAGCGGCACCCACTTTATGCGCACCCGTGGGGAACCATTTTCCGATGAGCAAAACAATGCGTGCATCGACTCCTGTTATTTCTTTTGGGATTTCAAGATAATTCACGCCTCCATATAACCCGCCTTTTTCTTTGGGTTCGTTATTCCAGGTAATGCGGAAAAGGTTCAATGGATTCAGCTCCCATAAACCGATATTTTTTAGTTTGTTTTTTATTTTATCCGGGATAAGCCCGGGATCTCTCATCTGAGCAAATGTGGGAAGCACAATGCCTTTTTCGCGAAAGCGGTCAATGGCTTTTTTCCTTATGTTGGGATTTACAACTTTGTTTACAATTTGGATCATGTTTATTTATTTTGGGTAATGATATATTAGTTTATAATGGTTAAACTGTTTAATGGTTTAATTGTTCTTTATTCCTTCACAAACTTTTTCACTACAATACCTTCATCCGTTTTCACCTCCACAAAATACATCCCGCTTGCAAAGCCTGAAATATCAATAGTTGTGTGGTTTTCACCGGCACTTATACTTTTCATTATTTGCCCTTCTATATTTAAAATTTCTATTGTGGCTTTTTGTGGGACTTTGATTGTGAGATTATCTATTGCGGGATTTGGAAAAATCGAAATGTTTAACAAGTTACTCAACTCATTTATTCCGGTGCTGGCGCTTAACTTTGTCAGAAACATATCAGAAGTATTACCAGTATTATCCGCATTTGTCAAAACAGTGAAGCCAAAGGTGATGGTTGAACTAAAAAAATATCCTGCCAAATAAATATTTCCTGAAGCATCCACCGTAATGGAAAACGCTTCATCATCATATGTCCCTCCTGCGCTTTTTGCCCAGAGTACATACCCACTTGTATCGTATTTCGCAAGAAACATATCTTGACTATTATAACTCGCATTCGTCAAAGTAGTGGAGCCAAAGGTGATGGTGGGGCTTATAAATACACCTGTTAGGTATGTATTTCCTGAAGCATCCACCGCAACAGAATTCGCCCAATCATTACCCGTTCCACCTGAGCTTTTTGCCCATAGCACGTTTCCATTGGCATCGTATTTCGCAAGAAAAATATCAGCATGATTAACACCCGCATTTGTCAATGTAGTGGAGCCAAAGGTGATGGTGGGGCTACGAAATCTTCCTGCCAAATAAGTATTCCCTGAAGAATCCACCGCAACGGAATTCGCCAAATCATCACTCGTTCCACCTGCACTTTTTGCCCAAAGCACATTTCCATAGGTATCGTATTTCGCAAGAAACAAATCAGAAGTAGTACCTATACTATCAGTATTCGTCAAAGTATTGAAGCCAAAGCTGAGGGTGTGACTTGAAAAACTTCCTACCACATAAGTATTCCCTGAAGAATCCACCGCAACGGAATTCGCCCAATCCTCCCAACCCGTTCCTCCTGCGCTTTTTGCCCATATCACATCTCCATTGACATCGTATTTCGCAAGAAAAATATCAGCATGACCTGCATTTGTCAAAGTAGTGAAGCCAAAAATGATGGTGGAACTTTGAAACCATCCTGCAAAGTATATATTCCCCGAAACATCCACTGCAACAGAAACCACCCCATCATCATTCCATCCTCCTGCGCTTTTTGCCCAGAGCAAATTACCATTGGCATCGTATTTAACAATAAAAATATCATAAGTATAACCTGTATTATCAGCATTCGTCAAAGTAGTGGAGCCAAAGGTGATAGTGGAACTAGTGAAATCTCCTACTACATAAGTATTCCCTGAAGTATCCACTGCAACGTAAGCTGCACAATCACTACTCGTTCCTCCTGCGCTTTTTGCCCAAAGCCAGTCAGGGGCTTGAGCGTAGGATATTTTGCTCAAAAAACATAAAGAACTAATTATTGCGAAAAGCAAAATTGGTTTTTTCATTTTATACTTTTTTTGTTTGTTTTTTTTGTAACTATTCAACAGCAAAAGTATAAACTAATGCTGAACGAAAATAGAAAAAATTACAAGTCAGATTCATAAAGATTTTTCCCTGCATCAAATAAAACAAACATTTCCACTGCATCATCAAAGTTAAATTCTTTCATTTCTTCTCTCAAAAACTCAGCATTTGTAAGAACGAAATCCTTTGCATCAAAAAAACCTTTTACTTGTTCTGTTTCATAAACAAACTGGCCGTTCTGCAATGTAAGAGTGCTTATTTCATTATTGAGTTTATGAATCAAAACAGTTTTGTCTTTTAGCTTACTCAACATAAATCCGTTTTCAACCTCCTTGAAGCTTTTTGCCGTGAGATAGAATTTTGGTTTGTCTTTGTATGGGGCGCCACTTGTAGGGCAGAAGGTATTGCAATTACCACATTCGTTGCAGAAATCAGCAATGTTTAATACCTGATATTTTTGTTTAACAGCTAATTCATATAAAAATTCAATAGATATAGCATTACTATAACCTATGCGTTTTGCCTTGGAAATATCAATAGTCAAAGGTTTCACAAAATACGTGTAATTAGCCCTGTTAGGGCAAACGGTAACACAGATGCTGCATACATCATCGCATAGCAAACATCGGGATCCTTCGTTTACAGCCTGTTCTTTTGTTAATGCGGAAGTAACTATATCAAAATTCTTTCTTTTATCCGCCTCGGTTTCAGAAATGCTCTCTCCCTTGATACGTCTTGATTTGCGAACTATGTAATCTTTGTATTCAAGTCTTCTTGATTCCTTATCAGGGTCAAAATTAAAATCAACTCCTGCTTTTTTTATGATCTGCGCCGCCACTTTTCTGCCGTCGCCAACAGCTTTAACTATAGTGGCTGCGCCGCGCATGGCATCGCCTCCAATATAGATATTGGGAATTTCAGTTTCATAAGTTTCGGGATTCACTTTTAATAATGCAGGTTTGATAAAATCAATAACAACATCCTGTCCCAGCGCCGGAATGATAGTATCAGCCGGCAATTCAAATTCCGAATTTGCTATTTTAACAGGTTTTGCCCTGCCTGACGCATCGGCTTCCCCGAGTTTCATTTTTGAACAAAGCAATGCACGAACTTTTCCGCCCTCACTGATAATTTTTTCAGGCGCGGCAAGTTCAATTATTTCGATTCCTTCTTCTATCAAAGCTTTTATTTCGTCCGCATCGGCGGGCATTTCGTTTCTTGTTCTGCGATAAAGCACTACAACTTTACTGTCTTCCGAAGCTATACGGAATGCTGTGCGTGCCACGTCCATAGCGGTATTACCGCCGCCGACAACAATAACATTTTTTCCTGTTTCCACCTTTTGTCCTTTTTTTACAGATGCAAGAAATTCAAAAGCATCCATCACTCCATCAGACTGCCCGCCTTCAATGCCAAGGGTTTTGAATTTTTGAGCGCCTGTTGCAAGGTAAATAAAATCACTCTGTTTGTGGATTTTTTCAAATGCCGAAGCATCAATTTTATTCCCGTAACGAATATCAACGCCAAGCGATTTGATTCTTTCGACGTCGTTTTGCAATGCTTCTCTTTTCAGCCTGAATGAAGGGATGGCATCAGATACCATTCCTCCTGCAATATTCTTTGTTTCAAATACTTCAACAGCAAAACCTGCAAGCCCTAGAAAATAGGCGCAAGCAAGGCCTGATGGTCCTGCCCCGATAATTGAAATTTTAAATCCATTATCCTTTGCCGGATTCAGATCGCTATATTCCAATCCTTGTTCCGCTACAAATCTTTTCACCTCCCTGATTAATATAGCATCATCAAAATTGATGCGTGTGCATTTGGTCTGGCAAAGGTGATCACATACCATTCCAAGAACCGAAGGGAAAGGATTTTTTTTCATGATCACGTTGAATGCCTTGCTAAAATTTCCTTTTGACGCGTAATACAAATAATCGGGAATATCTTGATTTGTCGGGCACGTGTTTACGCATGGAGCGTTGATGCAATCAAAATAGCCGAGTTTCCTATCGGTTTTAATGTCAGGAGTATGAAATGTATCTCGTTTGTATGCTTTTTCTGAAATAACTTTTTCAGCGTAAGAATTAAGAAATTCGGAATTATTTGTTTCAGGTTTCCATTTTTTCAGTTCTTCCATGTATTGTGAAAGACGACCATAACCACCGGGTTTCAGAATATCGGAACAAACAGTTACCGGTTTCAGCCCGCAATCAAGTATATCAGAAAGGTTAAAACAATCGGCGCCTGCGCAGAAAGAAATATCAAGTGTTCCGTTAAAATCTTTCTGTAACATTTTTGCAAGATTTATGCTGATGGGATGCAATGCGCGTCCGCTCATATACATCATTTTTTCATCGGGAGTAAAGACAGTCCTGTTATTCATGCTTTCGAGCGTATTGGTAAGTTTTAACCCGAAATGAACATTATTTTTTTCCGATGCTTGTTGCAGCGAATTAATTAATTTAATTGCATCCGGATATTTCAGATCGTGTTCAAAAGCAATATCGGGAACTTCAGTCCTGAAGCCGAGTTTTGTATTTAAAATGTCTCTTAGTTTTTCTGCGCCCAGCAAAGTAGGATTCAGTTTAATGGTGGTATGCAGTTTCAGTTCATTGACAAGGTATAACCCGATTTTTTCAATTTCATCGGGAGGACAACCATGCATTGTGGAGAGAGTGATATTATCGGATAATTTGTCAGGGATATCAATTTTTACAATATCAGGATAATACTGTTTTAATATTTCAATAGATTTATTCTTTTCCTCCCTGCAATCTTTCATCTTTTTGAAGAACCATTGGACATTATCTTTCAGGATGCCTTCCATATTGTATCCTACGCTCATGTTGAATATCATGCCAAGGTCTTCGCTGTCAGCCCAACCAAACCGATGCTTTAAAAGATGAATAATGATCCATGCTTTCAGATATTCGTCAAAGGACTCTTGTATCTTCAGCTCCTGCGACCACTCGCAGTTGTATCCTTCATCCTGCAAGTCGATGCAGGGTTTGGAAACATGAATTTCATCAAGCGTCTGAACAGTTTTCAATTCAATATATCTTGCGCCGCAAAGCCATGCAGCTATTATGTTTTGCGCCATTTGCGTATGTGGGCCGGCAGCCACTCCAATTGGCGTTTCAAGTGTCTTCCCATAACGGTTCATGCGAAACGTGTCGTTCTTCGATGGCTTGAAAAATAACTCTTCAGGAATTCCGAATATTTCTTTCCTTTCGCTATAATCGCTATCTATCAGGTGATATAACGCCCCAATCGGTATAACTAAAAAATTGTCTGTTTTTTTTTGCATATCGTTTTCGCTAATATGTGATGTTACGCAAACATAATAAATGAATACAAAATTTAGAGGTCAGGCAGAGCCGTCCCCCTTTCGGGACGAGTCGAAGCCCGACCAATACATAGTCACTCTTCGACACAGCCGCTTCCTCACAGGCCACGCAATGGCTGGCTCTGAGTGACACTAATAAAAAAATAATATATGCGTAACATCAGTTAATATGTAAACGTAAATTTTAATTTTGTAAAAATAATATAAATAATATAAAACTTGACAAAACCTTATCCTCATATTGGAGCTCCCGTAATTATACTTTCGGCCGGTTTATCACTCAGAATGGGGCAATGGAAAGCTTTACTGCCTTATAAAAATGGCAAAACCTTCTTGGAGAAAATTATCCTGGAATATGTACACTTTGGCACTGCCGGAATAATTCTGGTTGTCAATAAAATGCTAAAAAACGAAATGATTATAAGTCCTCTTTTAATGGATAAAGTCCGGTTGATTATTAACCCAAAACCCGAAAAGGGTAGATGGTCGTCTTTATGGCTGGGACTAAATGCATTGGATCATAAGAATAGCTGTTATATTCAAAACGTTGACAACCCTTTTGTTTCGACAGATTTGCTGCAAGATCTGGAAGCAAAAATAATGAAAGATAATTATGTGGTTCCTGTTTTTAAAGGTAAAGGAGGGCATCCTGTGCTGCTTGGGCAGGAAATTATGAAGTATATTTTATCCCTGGATGAAGCAGATCGCGATCTTAGAGAATTGCTTAATAAATTCAGGCGGACAGAAGTTGAAACAAATGATAAAAATATTCTAATGAATATAAATTCTATGGAAGAATACAGGAAATATTTTAAGCATTGAAGAAATGAACATTGAAGAATTCCGGGAATATTGTCTTTCAAAAAAAGGAGTAACTGAATGTTTTCCTTTTGATGATGTAACACTTGTATTTAAAGTGATGGGAAAAATGTTTGCCCTTACAAATACTGACGGGGAGTTTTCCATTAATCTGAAATGCGATCCTGAAAAAGCAATCGGCCTCAGGGAACATTACCCCTGCGTACTTCCGGGTTATCACATGGATAAAAAACATTGGAACACCGTGATGATTGATGGCGCTGTACCAGATGAATTTTTAAAAGAATGGATAAATGATTCGTATGATTTAGTTGTAGCAAAACTGCCGAAGAAAGAAAAGGAAAAACTTAACCTGCATTATTCATAAAAAAGCGCCCGCCTGCCAAAGTCAACCTGGGCGGATGGCGGGCAGGAAGTGCAATTTCTTGCTATTTTTTTTGTTGTGCTTTTCCGGTCATAGGAACAAATCTGACTGAAATTATGCTTTTTTCGGTTACACCTTTATCCTTTTTTATGATAAGTCTAAGCTCCTGGAATTTATTTCCTACAGGTATTACCATCCTGCCACCGACTTTTAATTGATCTATCAATGGTTGTGGTACGCGGTCAGGGGCGGCTGTGACTATAATGCCATCGAATGGTGCGTGTTTTTTCCATCCCTGATACCCATCACCATATTTAACGGTTATATTTTTATATCCCAATCTATGAAGTCTTTCATCAGCACTGTCCGCCAGGGGTTTTAATATCTCTATTGTATAGACTTCCTTGACGATTTCTGCGAGGATTGCGGCTTGATAGCCTGAACCTGTTCCTATTTCCAGTATTTTCTCTCCGCCTTTTAATTCCAGAAGTTCGGTCATTATTGCTACTATGTATGGTTGTGATATGGTTTGATTTTCTCCTATTGGGATCGGTGAGTCTTCATAAGCGCGGGATTTCATATTAACAGGGACGAACTCGTGTCTTGGTACTTTACGCATTGCAGATAATACTAATTTATCTGATACACCACGTCTTATTATTTGCTCTGTTATCATGTTTTCCCGTTCTAACATATATTTGTCTTTTTCTGTCTTAGATTTTTCCTCCGGTTTGGGACATGCATATAAAACCATAATTAATGGAATGAGTAACATTAGTATTAGTTTCTGCATTACGATCTCCTCTCAAATTATTTTGGGTAAATTCAAGTCATCCCGCACGTGCAGGACAATTTGATTGAATTGATTGGCAAATTTAGTAAATTATATTGATTTTTTTTTAATGGTCAGAGAGCCTGTCCCGAACTTGATTCGGGAAAACCGTACATGAATTTTCATTCAGGTGTTTGTGTATTTTATTCATGTAGGTTTGTCACAACTATAAAACTCGTAACAAAAACTATTTAAAAAGCATCACTTTTATTTCCCCGTTCGAATTAGCGTAGCCGCGAAACATTCCGGCTGTATTGAAAGGCATTACAAAATTTCCTTTACTGTCGAGGGCTATCAGTCCGCCATCACCACCCTGCGATTTTAATTTTTCATTAATCACATATTCGGCGGCTTTCTGAACCGGCCATCCCTTGTATTCCATCAACGCAGAAATATCATAAGCCACAACATTTCTGATAAAATATTCACCCGTTCCGGTGCAGGAAACAGCACAGGTTTTATTATTCGCATACGTTCCTGCTCCAATTATTGGGGAGTCCCCAACCCTTCCGTATTTTTTATTTGACAAACCTCCGGTTGAAGTACCCGCTGCAAGATTTCCGTATATATCAAGCGCAACCACTCCTACGGTACCATATTTATTAAGAATAGGATTTGTGTCGCCAATGTCCGATTTATCTTTGTTTTTCAGGTATTGCTCCCATCTTTTCTGATCAAAAAAGTATGATGGTTCAACAATATCCAATCCTTGTTCTTTAGCGAATTTATCAGCGCCGGCGTTTGTCAGCATTACATGTATTGTCTTTTCCATAACGGCGCGCGCAGCGACAATAGGGTTTTTAACAGTTGTAACTCCTGCAACGGCGCCGGCTTTCAGAGTTTTCCCATCCATTATTGCGGCATCCAGTTCATTTTTTCCTTCGCTGTTGAAAACTGCTCCTTTGCCGGCATTGAATAATGGGGAATCTTCAAGAATTTTAATGACGACAACAACTGCATCGAGGCTTGTTCCTCCTTTTTTCAAGGTATCAAAACCTTTTTCCAGAGCCTCTTTCAGCTTTTCTTTGTATGCAGTTGAATCGGAAAGATTATTCTTTGTGATATTTCCAGCACCGCCATGAACTACCAAAACATATTGAAGCTGTCGGGATTGAAGTTTGGGAAAATGCTTAAAATCCCCTCCGATAAAGGAGAGTATTAAGCTTAAGATAAAGGTTAGTAGAGGTGTGCAGTGCAACTGATTATTTTTTAACTTCCGTAGCTTTTTTATCAGAGGCTTTTTTTCCCTTGCAACATTTCTTTTCTTTATCGCAGGTTTCTTTTACGGCTTTTTTGAATTCGTTCTTCAGGGAAAAATATAATGCTTGGCAATCTTTCTTTTTGGCTATTTCTATAACATATAATTTGCCATCGACAGGGAATTCTGTTACAACAATTTCCCTGAGTTTATATTTTGCGTAATTTGTGTTGACATAATCTTTAATAGCTTGAGGCGTATAATCTGTAGGTATTTCCCATTCGGTGTTAAGCCAGGTGCCTTTTTCGTTAAATTCAGCTTCGGTGGGCGATTCATTCATCAGAAATTCTGCAGCATAAACAGTATCTTCTTTTTCCCATTTTACTCCCATTACATTTGCGAACCTTGCTTTAAAAGCGTTCATTACATTCGATGGCACCTGTGATTCTTCAACCTTTTGGCTGAATGATGCAGAAGCAAATAATACAGCGATGATAGTGACGAATAATTTTTTCATGGTTCGTTTTTTTAGACGGGTAAAATTACTAACAAATCAGAATAATAAAACAAATTATCTGAAATATTTTTTGTAACTATTCAGCGGCTTAAACACAGCCACAGATTACACAGATTATAAAATTATCCTTTTGTATTCAATCCTGCATGTGCGGGACAAAATGTACAAATTTATCCCGTTTGCAGTATATATGTTTCGTCTTTGTATATGGGCACCTCTAAAAACCTCATCGTCATTGCGAACCATGAGGAACGAAATGGGAAGCAATCTTACCCGCCTGAATGACGCAGTCGGGCAGGTGTAGTGTGCTTCAATGTTGAGATTATTCACAAATTATTATATTTTTAAAGGTGTTCATGAGATCCCTGCCCGACTGTGTCATTCAGGCGGGGCTTCGCTAAGTTGCTTCGATCGTACCTTCCTCGCAATGACGTTCTGATTGAGTTTTTAGAGATTCCTATATATGAATTCTTTCATAATTTAATCCGTGTAATCTGTGGCGTTTTATTTTTGCTGCTGACTGAGTAATTAAAAAGTTTCATTTTTATTTTGGATCTTTTCCGCTTTTTCAAATAGATTTGCAGCATATATTTATAAATCATGGGAAATATCTTTTCAAAAATAGAATTATTCTTATTATGTTGCGTTTCAGGACTTTTCTCCTTTTGCGGAGTTGCAGGGCAAAGTGAAAGTGTGTTTGAAAAAAAAAATTTCTGCAACAGACCCGGCGATACCCTGTATTATCGGCTGATGCGGCCTATATACAACGACACTACAAAAAAATACCCTATCGTACTTTTCCTGCATGGCGCGGGAGAAAAAGGGAAAGACAACAACAGCCAGCTTGTAAATGGAGCATTGAATTTTGCATCGCCATTGAACAGGAAAATATTTCCCTGTTACATGATCGTTCCGCAATGCGCTACCGGATACAGTTGGGTGGAAACGGACTGGAACCTTCCAAGCCATATACAGCCTGAAAAACCTTCTGTCTACCTCGAAAGAACTATGCGTTTACTTGATTCACTCACAAAAAAATTAAACATAGATACAAACAGAATCTATATCACCGGACTATCAATGGGCGGTTTCGGAACATGGGATGCGATAAGTCGCTGGCCTTGGAAATTTGCCGCTGCTGTTCCTGTATGCGGTGGTGGAGATACTGCAAAAGCCTCGCTGATCAAGGACATCCCAATCTGGGCTTTTCATGGAGACAATGATAAAGTAGTGATGACATCACGCTCACGCGATATGATTGCTGTGATAAAAAAGTCCGGAGGAAATCCCAACTACACTGAATACCCGAATATTGGCCATAATGTCTGGAATAAAGCATACACTGATACAGAAATGTATCTGTGGCTCTTCTCGCAATCAAAAGAAAACAGGAAGAAATGATGAACCGGAAGATCTGGATGAAAAAAATCAAAAAAATCTTTAAAAAGTCTGCTACAGGTAAACATTTCCCTCTGTTGAAGTTTGTGGGAATTATGCTTATCACCATGGTCGCGCTGACAATTTATTCCTACAGATCCGAACCAATACAAATCTTAAAAACAGAAATCAAACAATCAGAAATTCAAGATTTCTTTACACCTTCTGAACTTCCTGTCGGAATGCTCGAAGTGAATTTACGGGATAAAACAAAAATACAGGAAACGCATATAGATTCCTCCTCCCAACGCTTTTTGCTGATCGGCGACTCCATGCTGGAAACTCTCGGTTACCGCTTAAATGATTATTGCAGAAAGAATGGACACACAATGAACTCTGTGATCTGGTATTCCTCGTCAACACTATGGTATGGCAATAGCGACACGATTTCTTATTTTATTAATAAGTTCAATCCAACTTATGTTATTCTTGTAATTGGCGCAAATGAGCTATTTATAAGGGATATCAAGAGCCGCGATAGGTTAGTTAAAAACATTTTAAGACAGGTTGGCGACAGAAAATACATCTGGATAGGACCTCCCAATTGGAAAAAAGACACAGGCATAAATGATTTGATTTTACGGAACGCAGGTCCAAGTCGATACTATCCATCAAAGAATCTTACTTATGAAAGATTTAAAGATGGCGCTCATCCCACAAGAAAATCAGGCTATATGTGGATGGATTCGGTAGCAACTTTTATAGTAAAAAAAAGCATGTATCCCGTTTTGATGAATTATCCGAACATGCCTGCAAGCAAGCATCCGCCAATGACATTACTCGGACCACATCCACCAAAAGGATTGTAAAGAATGAATTTTGCAAACAGCACATATAAACTTTTCACGTTTGATATCAGCAATCCGATATCTTTCAACAGCGGAACATTTTTGCTGTTTTTCACTTTATTTATTGCGGTTTATGCTGCAATATACAGAAACCGTACTGTTCGTACATTATTCGTGATTGCTTTCAGTTTATTCTTTTATTATAAACTAACCGGTTGGTTCCTTCTTGTCCTGTTGTTTACCATTGCTATTGATTATTTTATGGCAATACTGATTTTCAAAAGTAAAGACAAAATAAGAAAAAGAATTTTCCTGATCATTTCTGTTTGTGCAAGCCTTGGACTACTTGTGTATTTCAAATATACCAACTTTTTTCTGGCAGGCTTTTCAGCTTTGGCCGGAAGCAGTTTCACAACATTGAACATTATCATACCATTGGGAATATCTTTCTATACCTTTCGAACCATAAGCTATATCATTGATGTGTATAGGGAAGAGATAAAGCCAACCTATCATTTTTTTGATTATGTATTTTATATGACCTTCTTCCCTCTTCTTATTGCAGGCCCTATTACGAGAGCAAAACAAATCCTTCCGCAAGCAAGAAAACATTTCAGTATCAAAGATGTTAAAGTTGGCAATGCCATTTTTCTTATCCTTCAGGGTTTGATAAAAAAAGCGATTATAGCAGATTACATCGCACAATATTGCAATCTTGTATTTGATGCTCCCGGCACTTATTCGGGTTTCGAAAACCTCATTGCAATCTACGCTTTTGCAGGGCAGATTTATTTCGATTTTTCAGGATACACGGATATAGCAATAGGAATTTCAAGACTGATGGGCTTCAATATCGGCATCAATTTTAACAAACCTTACCACGCACTTAATATCACGGATTTCTGGAGGCGATGGCACATTTCCCTTTCTTCGTGGTTACGCGATTACTTGTTTACGCCAATGTCGCTGAAATTAAGAAATTGGGGAAAAGCCGGGATCATTTTTTCTTTAATAGTAACATTTATTTTATGCGGGTTCTGGCATGGAGCAAGTTTTACATTTATTGTGTGGGGCGGCCTGCACGGACTTGCAATGGCTTATGATATACTTACAGGCAAGCTGAGAAAAAGGATAAAGAAAAAAATAAAACCCGGAATATACAGATTTATCAGTTGGTTTATCACTTTTCATTTTATCGTTTTTACCTGGGTGTTTTTCCGGACACAGAATTTATCTTCTGCTATGTTTATTTTTAAACAGATTTTTTCTAATATGGATTTATCTTATTTTGTACCATTCATAAATGTCCGCTGGATGTTTGTTGCAATTACATTTATTGGTTTCGCTCTTTATACCATTCCTTCTCGTTGGTTTCCAAAAATCACACAACGCTTTGTGGATTTGCCCTACTGGGCAAAGGCAATTGTTTTCCTCGCTATTATTCAATTGGCAATCCAATTCCAGGGCGCAGATGTGCAGCCGTTTTTGTATGCGCGGTTTTAGCTCCTCTTTAATTATTTTTCTTTTTTTACCTTCTTTTTTCATATTTTTACTTTTTATAATAAACTTAAAGTTAAAAAAAACGTTTAACTTTCTTCACTAATGAGCCTGAATTTGAGATGAGTGAGGAGGGGTATGAAAAATTAAAAATTTAAAAAAGATGAACCCTCGTTTGTTATATATTAAATTAGGTGAAGGCAGCGATTGGGCTGATGAATGTATAGAGAAAGGCATTATCCGTATTGGTTTTAGTGATATACCAAAAGCACTTTTTTTAACAGAAAACCTTGACAATATCTGGTGTAAGTATACCGAGTTAGGTTTTGCCAATCGTGCAGCAGATATATTTTGGACACAGCTCAATTCCTTTTTTCATTCAGATAAAAACACTGTTTGGATAACATTTCATCAACAGAAAATGTGGTGGTGTAAAACAAAACCCGACTATGTTATTGACAAGGATAACAATAAATACAAACAGGTAATTGGTAATTGGTCTGATAAAGATATAAACGGAAAAATTCTTTGGGAAGACAATCTAAGCGGTGCCTTGCTTAAAACAAAATTTTATCCCAGCACACTTTGTGTTCCTGATGCTGAAGAATACGCATGGAATAAAATTTTCTGTCTGCAATCAAAAGAAGCTTTACAGTTTGAGAAGGACTTGGCTGCATTTAGAAAAAGCACCGTGTTATTAATTCAGAAACTTACCTGGCAGGACTTTGAAGTTTTGATTGACTTAATTTTTCGAAATGCAGGCTTTCAGCGTTTAGGAGTATTAGGAAGAACTTTAAAAACAATTGACCTTAGTTTATTGCATCCTTTAAGCAATGAAAAGATATTTGTTCAGATTAAATCTGCATCATCACTCAATACATACAAATCATGGAAAGCAGAAGTGGAAGTAAAAAATGATGATTTTATCAAATATTATTTTACTGTTCACAGTCCGAAATCTGATATTGAAAATTATGAAGAACCGGAACCTGATAAATTTATTCTGTGGAGAGAAAAAGAAATCAGTGAAATGGTCATTCGCTTTGGGCTAATTGATTGGTTGATACAGAAAGTTGGTTGATTTTTTTAAATTAAGTAAAAATAAAAAGGTGAATGAAAATTCCTTATAACATTTATAATCACAAATACTTTTGGTCCCTTAGAAACAAACTACAACGGACAAATTCTTTCTTTAAAAAAAAATCCTATAATGCTAAGGAAATTATTAACGAAGAAAAATATAAAGCATTTTCATTTATCAGGTATGCAAAACTAACGGTTGGCAGTATTTTAAAAGCTATATTTTTTGTTACCTTTTTATATTGTATCGAATTTTTTATTTCATTGTTTTGGAATAATAATTTTGAAACTTTTCCTGGTTGGATAATTAAATTTCAACAATTCATTCCTAAACCTTCTTATCCAAAAGACATAGATGTAATTATTGAATTAATTTCAGTTATTGCAAGTATAACAGGCGTAATACTTGCTCTATTTTATCCAGTATTAGCAACTATCATAGGTACTGCATATTCCAAAGTACATGAAAGTATCCGTAATCTGATTTTAAGAGAGAAGAATACGCAGGATTATCTTAGGAAACTTACTTTCACAACGGCTTTTTCAATTACTGTTTTACTGGCATTTAGTTTGGGCTTCTACCCGGGAACTTTAATTTTACTCACTTTATTTTTATTAGCATTAGTTAGCCTTTTCAATATTTTAAAAACCGGTATTGGGATATATACTCTTTTAGAACCGCACAATTTATTAAACCTTATTGTTACTGATATTTCTAAAAATATTAAAAATGTCACAACCGAAGGTCTTTATTGGAATGATAAAAATTTTCAGTATAATAATTATATCAGGGCATATCAGTCAACAGAAAATATTAATCTCATAACTCAATTATGTATTCAGGATTATATAAAAGAATCCTCTTTTAAATTAAGTATTAAAAAGTCACTTCATATCCTAAGGTATTATTTATCTCAAAAACCAAAGATTCCGGTGGATAGTTTATGGTTCCCTAAAATCTACAATCACATTTCATATTTTGAAAGTGATATGACTTATAGGGGCTTATCTAAAAACACTGGCACTTATATTCAACCTAAGGAGAAACAAAATCAGTATTGGCTGGAAGAAAGAATAATTGAAAGTATTTCAAAAGGAACTGAATCACTTGTTTCCAATAAAGGCCAGGTTCATGTTTTAACTGACATTATTTTCATGTTCCATCCAATTTTTGATTCATTAGGTTATAGTACCGACATCAGAACAAGTCAAATATTATTAAATAAACTTTTACAAAATTTAAAAGTATTAAGTTCAGATATAACAACGGATCAGGAGATTCAAAATTATGAGGATTGGAAACATGAATTAAGCAGTATCGAAACTTATTGTTATGCATTATTAAAATTCCAAATTGGTATATTAAGTAGAGCAACCCAATTTGATTCAACAAAAATAAATACGGAATATGAAAAAATAAATTGGCAAAAAAAAGATTCAATTTATTTAACTGATTTTATTTCTGAATTATATGAATTCTTAAATAATTACAGAAATTTTGTATCAAATGAAATTTATGTTGAAGGAAAACGCATTACACCTGATTGGTATTTCAAGCAATTATTAACAGCTGAGTACTTAATAAAAATTACGGAAAAAATAAAAGAGGCAATAAATTCATTTGACAAATTCCTGCTAGAATTAGCTATACATTTTAATAATAAAAAAAATCCTTTGCTTGCATCATTCACAACTCATATAGGAATAGAGATTATCAGCAAAATTCGGTTTCGTATTGGCCAGCTTAAACACACATTCATTGATATTGATAAACTAGAGATTTGTAAAGGTGAATTTAAATGGGTAAAACCGGACTTTGAAACAATCGAAGCACAAATCAAAAAATATGAACAAGAATGCATTTCTATTATTTCACTTAACATTGAAAAACTTTCCTTATTAAAATGGAACAACCAATTTCCTGATGTATTTGCTCAATCTTATTCCATATTATCTGATCATATCAATATCTGTTTTTACGAAAATGATTTAGTTCATTTTAAAATTTATTTCCCTGCTTTCCTAAAATCTGCATTAAAAGCCTTCGGAAATCTCAATAAAATATTCAAGGATTACTCCATGCCTCAAAATATTTCCTACCAGACATTAATTGATTTGATGGAACTGAGTGGGTACGCATACATATACTCAGTAATTTATAAAAATGAAGACTTTTGGATAAGCACCAAGGACGCTTGGGATAAAGACTTTCTTCCAGAAAAAGAAAACATCGATTTATTAGTGAATTATTACGAGTACTATAAAGGTAATTTGTATGGTGTTGGAGTAAATTATACCGAAAAGCATCAAAGGGAAGGCGTATTATCTGAGGTTACCCAAAAATTAAAATTAAAATCCGCAGATGTTGAAGATTGGCTCGTAAGTCAATTTATTAGAGATTCTTACTTTCCAAGTTTTTATGATGTAGCCGAACTTTTTATTGAGATATATCTTTTCACTTTTGTTGAATCAAAAGATGCAACTAAATTACTTCGAAGAGAATTATTTAAACAATGGTGTAGGCATATTAATAATCCAAATCCAAAAAAATATGGCGGTTTCTAAAACAGATAGGATTTCCAAAAGCTACTATACCAATATTCATACTGAAACAGAGCTTAATTCTGACATGTTGATGCAAGACTTGTATCAAACCATAGTTCGTGTCTATGGTTCATCTCATGAAATAGTAAATTGCTCTCTAGTACCTGAAAACCATGACATCGAACAACTTCTCAAAGAATTCCTTCCTTCCAACCAAAGTTCCTATAATGATGATCTTGATGATGTAATTTTAAAATCAATTCAATATATAGCAGGCATCATGGTCCATCGTGGTTTTATTGTACTTGAATTAGTAACTCAAACCGATTTAAATGGTATAGAATTTTATTCTTTAGAAAATGTATACGGAACAGAAATAAAAATTGATGACGATTATATTTTTCAAATAATTCCTGATGATGCTGCTGCACAATTAAAAATCACGGAACCAATAAAAATCCCAAGAAAAAAATGTTTTATTATTGATTTTCCGAAAGAATTAGGTGGGAAAAATAAGCACCTAGAATTTCTGGCCGAGTTTAAAGCATTAGGAAAGCAATCTCCAATGTTGAATTTCATAAAAAATCCTCTTTATGGTAAACCAGGATACGACTCAATGGAACATCAGAAAATACATGATCTTGAGTTATGGAAAAAAAGCAAAATGTTTTATTGGCATCATAGAGGCGGTTATGAAAAATATTTTTCCGGTTATTATTCTATATACAGACGTTTAATGTTTAAAAAGTCACAAATCATCCTTAGAGACCATATCATAGAAAATCTAAAAAAAATAGTTACTGTTTTTTCAGAAAAAATTGGGAATAAAATTGAATTAAAAATAGACGGATTAATTACAATTGAAAAAGTTGACAAGAAAATTTCTAAATGGAATTCCGGTCAAATAAACCCATATAGTATAAATGAAGTTTTATAATGCAAATCCTGAAAAAACATACAGATAAGAAAATTCAAATTATTGATAACTACATATTGGAACTTGATAAATTGATAATCCTAAATTCGATATGAGCAAAGACAATGCAAAAACCATTTTTGTAATCGATTTTAATTCCATTGAATCGCATACAACATGGATAAATAATAATCGCGTTAACAAGCTTGATACACGGCAGTTCCCTGCCAAGCTAATTAAATTTGATTTTCAGCATTGCCGCTTTTTGAAACCTTATCATATTGCTCCACTTGCCTGTTTAATTCACGAATATCAGGCTAAAGGTTTTACTGTAAAGCTTATAAAAATTCCAGAAGCTATTAAGGCTTACCTTGAATCATTTCACTTCGATCAATTCTGTAAAAAAGAAAACATCAATAATTTCCCTGAACCAACAAACCCTAAAACACTCCCGCTCTGGCGTATCGAACAAACGGCAACAAGCATTTATCCGCAACAAGCACAGGCATATTTTGAAAATAACCATTTTGATGAGAAAAGTTTATTTGCGTTGAGCTTATCTCTTGCAGAATTGATGAATAATGTATTTGATCATTCTGAGTCAAAAATACCCGGATATACTTTTACCCAATTTAATTCTAGTAGAAATGAGATTATTACCTGTGTTTGCGATTTTGGGATAGGAATCCCTCATAAGGTTAACCATTACTTTAAGCAAAAAGGTGAACCAATAATTGATAATTTATCTGCTTTAATCAAATCCTTTGAGATAAGGTTTTCCACCTTGTCAAAGCCTCACAATAGGGGTTTTGGATGGGATAATATTTTTTCAAATATTAAAAGTTTAAAAAGTAAAATGTTAATTATAAGCAATAATGTTTTGTATTGGCTTTTGAATAATGGTGAAATAAAAACTTCTTTACTAAAAGGTAACTTTTTCGGTACTTCTGTCGTAATATACTTTGATACTCGTAATCTTCCGAAAAAAGAGGAAGAATTAACTGATGAATTAATAATTTTATGATTATCTTTGCAGTCCTCTAATATGAAAACCGAAAAAATTGTAATTAAGGAAATAACTTCAGGAACCTTATCAAATATTGACGGGTTAAACCTGAAAATAGCTATAGATTCTTCTTTAGCTAGTGCTGATACTGTTCTGCTTTCATTTGAAGGCATCACCACGATATCAAGTTCCTTCCTAAATTCTTCTATTGGGGAAATTATGGATCAGTATGGATTTGATATTTTAAAGGACAGGATAAAAATTACGCATTATACCTCAAATTTGGCAACTATTATAAAAAAGTATATTGACGATTTGAGATATACCGAATGCCATTAGTTGAATTAGTTTTTCAAATATTACCGGTATCTTTCTTTATATTCCTTGATAGTCCTGCAAGGCAGCTTACTCCCTTTTAGTATTACTTTATCAATAAATTCATCACATTCGCTTTCTGACAAAATTCCATTATTTAATGCATGTGTCAAAAAGTCCATTGTAGTCAAATATTCAATCCCATATTTTATGCAATAATCTACAATGTCCTTTAAATTGCTGCTTGCAAGTATATTCTTATTGTATCGGGATACAGCCATACAAGCGCTCTCCCCATTTCCAAACCTTTTTCGCAATAACGCATATTCAACTTTTATGTTTCTATCGTTGGGGAAATCCATTCTTTTGGCAATACCAAAATTTAGGAAATTATCTACAACTTCTTTGGTTGTGAGATTTCCATTTAATTCGTTCAGTACAATATCAAGTATGAATAATCTGCCAGGAAAGATTTTTTTTAAGGTAAGAATATGCTCTCCCTTATAAAAGTGAATTATAACATCGGCATCTAAAAGTATGATCTTCTCATTCTTCCCCATCTTTCATGTCCTCCCTCAAAATATCAATGCCGATATCCCCCATTAGGTTAAGATAATGTGATTCGGAAATTTTATCTTTATCATATAAACTTTTTGCTATGTTCCCATAATCACCAATAAGGGAGACCTCTCTTTGTCCTTCGTAAAGCTTAACATCATAGCCATGTTTAACAGCATTTATTTTTACTTGTTTATCAAAATTTTCCCATCCGTTGCTACTTATAAGGCTCAATTCTTTTAACCTATATAATAGAGCTTTTCTTGAACACTGATAAAGTTGTTCTATTTTTAATATGGTTTCTATCGTAATTTTATCTTTCGACAATTGATTGTCCGGGATATGTTCCAAAACTCCATCTTCCGGTAGTAATAGATTAGCTGCAAAAACATCAGCATAATACTCGTCAATACTGTCATTTTTTTTAAATAACCCTGTCTTACAAGTTACCGAGCTAAAATCATTTTGTATAAACAAATGATAAAGTTCATGGCTGATAGTAAAATGTTGGTGGCCCCTGGGTTTAGATGTATTTACCATCATAAATCGATAAACATCGTCAATCTTCAACGCCATTCCCGAAAGATTTTCTGAAAGAGTTCTGAAAAAAGTGAGTACATTTAGCTTTATTAGCAAACTTTTAAATTGAATAGGCTCGGTAGCGTTCAATCCATTTCTATCCCTGAATAATGCAGCTTGTTTCTTTAGAAATAACTTCATTTTAATCCTTGATTAAATCTTTCAGTTTAAAATAATTTCTCACAATTTTTCCAAAATGGGCAATACTCTCAAAATCTTCTCGGCTAAACTCGCTTGCCCTGAAAGCGAAAGCAATATTTGTTTTTTGAATTTCCGGTTTATCTTCCATTAAATCTGCCATATCTACCCTGAAGAAATCAGCTAACTTCTCGAGTAAAATAATTGGAATTTCCCGGCTTCCGGTTTCATAATAACTTATCATTTCTCTTTTCACTCCAATCATTTCCGCAAGTTCATGCTGCTTTATTCCCATCTTTTCTCTCAGGTTACTTACATTTTTTCCAATGATTTTATTGCTGTCGTCCATATTTTCGAGTTTTTAGGTTACAACCTTTATAAAACTGTTACAAAAATACATCATTTTTACAAACTATGCAAGTTTTGTAACAAATATTTTTAATAGCCATCATTCAAAATTATTAGTATATTCCTTAAATTTAGCACTTTACCGTCTTGATATTTTTATATTTAATTTTTTACAAGCACAGTATTACTCAATTTCCTTCTTCAGCCTGCTATGTTTATTTCCATAAATAAAATATAACGCCAGCCCTACCACCAGCCATATCAGAAAGCGCAGCCAGTTGGTGATCCCAAGTTCCGTGATAAGGTAAAGATTGGTGAGTAGCCCTAAAATCGGGATAAGTGAGAGTTTTTTCTTTATGGCAAAATAAACAAGAATAGAAGCAATTACGATAAAAAAGAGCATCGGGATTTTGTGTTTAAAGACATCCCAGAAACTTAGCGAAGCATCGCTGCTGTTCATGTTAAAGAAGTTGACAACGCCATCCAAATTAAAAAAAAGTAAAAATCCGATAACCGTAATTACTATGGGAGGCAGGATGTACCTACTGTTGTAGTATGGCAGACGAAAACCTTTTCGTTGTTTATCGTTTTTATCTTTTTCAATAAGCAGCACACCTCCGCATACAAGTACAAATGCAAAGAGAGTCCCGATGCTTGTAAGATCGGTTACTTCGGTAAGATTAAGAAATAAGGTCGGTATAGCAACAAGTATCCCTGTGATTATGGTAGAAAATGCAGGTGTTTTAAATTTTTTATGAAGCTTTGAAAATTTCTTTGGTAAAAGACCGTCTCTACTCATGCTCATCCAAATGCGTGGTTGCCCTACCTGGAAAACCAGCAGCACACTCGCCATAGCAATAATAGCGCTTATTGAAATAATGCCTGAAAGCTGCGTTAGATGCAATTTCTGGAACACATAAGCCAACGGATCGCCAACGGCTAATTCCGAATAATTAACCATTCCGGTCAAAATAAGGCTGATTGCGATATATAGTACCGTACATATTAATAACGAATACATCATGGACTTTGGAAGATCTCTCTGTGGATTTTTACATTCTTCTGCTGTAGTAGAAATGGCATCAAACCCAATGTATGCAAAGAAAACACCCGACACGCCACGCAGCACGCCTCCTATTCCATTTGGTGCAAATGGAGACCAGTTCTCAGGTGTAACGTAAAAAGCGCCGACACCTATAACCACCATTAATATCAATAGTTTCAGTATCACCATGATGTTGCTCGCTATCTTGGTTTCAGTAATGCCCACATACACAAGCCCTGTAATGAACACAACAATGCCGAAAGCCGGAATATCAGCTATAAAGCGAATGCCGCCAACTGTAGGAGCATGCTGCCATGCTGTAAAGGATTCTTTTAATGCAGGTGTCAGATCGGTAAATGCAGTACCTGAAGCCATTTGTAATGTTGCTTCTTTAAATCCCCTTGATGCTGTGAGAAAATCCGTTGACAAATATTCAGGTATTGAAAGTCCAAGTCCGTTCATAAGTCCGATAAAATAATCCGACCATGAAATAGCCACAGCGATATTGCCCACTGCATATTCCATAATAAGATCCCAACCTATTATCCATGCGATCAATTCTCCAAAACTTGCGTAAGCATAAGTGTAAGCGCTTCCGCTAATCGGAATGCGCGAAGCAAACTCAGCATAACATAATGCTGAGAAACCGCATGCAATTGCCGTAAATACGAATAAAAGAGAAACAGCAGGCCCTCCGTGCGATGCTGCTGTGCCGATGGTGCTAAATATCCCCGCCCCAACAATAGCTGCAATGCCAAGAGCTGTGAGGTCACGCACATTAAGGTTCCTCTTTAACTTATGACCTTCGCTCTCCATATCCGCATGTTTGAGGATATGTGCGATTGATTTTTTGCGGAAATATTTATTGTTGCTCAAAAAAGTATATTGTTATAATTAGTGCTTATATATAAAGTCGTCATTGCGAATCCGTCAGTTGACAGATGAAGCAATCTAATCATTGTGTGTTAATAGATTGCTTCGGTCGTACCTCCCTCGCAATGACGTATCCTGTTTGCGTAGCATCACCTGATAAATGTTTTATAAAGCAAATATGGCCGGAGCAATCGTTTTTTTATATCCATATTTTGCATAGCATCGGAAATAAGTTCCTTGAAATGTTCATTGCGATTTGCTTTTCGTACAGCATAATTGATAAGCCACGGATGGTTAAATAGTTTCTGCAAAGAGCGGCTTAGTTTTAATTCTTTCCACATCCTGCGGTAAATCTCATTATCATAAGCTTTGTTAAAATTATCGGAAAACATATCAGCCTCAAAACATTTTCTGATATGTTCTGCTGCTACCCTCCCGCTGCGCAATGCATTCCCAATACCTTCGCCGGTAAAAGGATCAACAAGCGATGCCGCATCACCAAGCAGCAAATATCTTTCACCCGAAATTTTTCTTTTAATTGATCCAAGCGGAATCCACGATGCCTCAAATTTTCCGCATTGTTTTGCATTTTTAAAACGCGGGGAAATATTGGGATGTTCATTGATAAATTGCTCTATCCTGCTCTTCAGGTTTATCTTTTTTTCTGACACATCGCTTGCTAACATTCCAATTCCTACATTTGCGATGTTATCAGCCATCGGGAAAAGCCACAGATATCCAGGCAATATATCTTCATAAAAATGGAGTTCAATAAAATTTCCGGAACTAAATCCGGTCACATTTTCATAATAGCTACGCAAACCAAGGCATTGATATCTGTTGTCTTTTTTTATTTGCGAAAGTTTTTTTGCTATTATCGAATTTGCCCCATCGGCTCCCGCAATAATCTTTGTCTTAAATATTTTTGAATCAGAAAATACAGTTACTTCATCATCATTTACTTTTACATCTTTGACTTCGCAATTTTCAAATAAATTAATGTTTTTATATTCCGTTAAGCTGTTTATTAACACTTCATCAAAATACCAGCGTTTGCATACATATCCGGAAATATTCTTTTTCTCTTGTCTTTCAAATGATATTTCCAGACATTCATTCTTGGGTGAATAAAATCGTACTCCGGATGAAATAATTTTTTTTTCAATTTTTTCAAATGCAGTCTTTATTCCATGGGGCAGTTTATCTAACTGATTGATCACATCTTTGCTTAAAGCATCACCGCAAATTTTTTCCCGCGGAGATACTGCTTTATCCAAAACCGCAATCTTTAAATCAGTATCGGCTAGTGTCAATGCGCAGGCGCAACCCGAAGGACCTGCTCCGACAATTATTACATCAAAGTTTTCAGAATTCATTTATTCAGGAAAAACAATTAAACAATTGAATAATCGAATATTTGAACAATCGAACAGTCGAATTTTAAACATTCCAAACAGTTCCATCCTTCGTATCTTTTACAGCTATGCCCAGTTTGGTAAGTTCGTCGCGGATTTTATCAGATGTCGCAAAATCTTTATTAACCTTAGCATTCTGGCGTAATGAAAGTATCAATTCCATCAGGCCTTCCGTAAGATCATTACCCGAAAAGGCTGTATCATCATGCAATCCTAATATATCAAAAGCAAAATCATTAAACAGTTTTTTCAATAATTCAATATTAGCAGCAGTCAATGTTTCTTTCCCGTCATTGGCTGAATTAATGATTCTTGCAGCCTCAAATAAATTTGAAATCACGATCGGGCTGTTAAAATCATCATTTAAAGCATGATAACAATCCAACTGAAGTTTGGAAATATCAACACTTGAATTAGAAGATGGTTTAATTTTTTTCAATGTTTCCATTCCCTGTATAAGCTTCTTCAATCCCTTCTCTGCAGCCTGTAACGCTTCATTTGAAAAATCAAGAGTACTGCGGTAATGCGCCTGCAAAATGAAAAAGCGTATGGTCATTGGGCTGTACGCTTTAGTCAATGATTTATGTGTGCCTGTGAAAAACTCATTTAATGTAATAAAGTTCCCGAGCGATTTTCCCATCTTCTGCCCATTGATGGTAACCATGTTATTATGAAGCCAGTACTTCACAGATTCCTTGCCATTGGCAGCAACTGACTGAGCAATTTCACATTCGTGATGTGGGAAAAGAAGATCCATTCCGCCACCGTGAATATCAAATTGTTCTCCAAGGTATTTGATACTCATAGCCGAACACTCCAGGTGCCATCCTGGAAAACCTTCACTCCAGGGCGAGGGCCAGTGCATAATGTGTTCCGGCGATGCCTTTTTCCATAACGCAAAATCGCAGGGATTTTTCTTTTCATCCTGTCCTTCCAAATTGCGTGTATTAGCTATCAGATCTTCTAATACTCTACCGGAAAGCTTACCATAGTTATGTTTTGTGTTGTATTTTTCAACGTCAAAATAAACAGAACCATTTACTTCATAAGCCATTCCAGCATCCAGTATTTTTTTTGCCATTGCAATTTGCTCAATGATGTGACCTGATGCGCGTGGTTCAATACTGGGCCGAAGAACATTCAGCTGATCCATGAAAAGATGGTATCGGTCAAGGTAATACTGCGCTACTTCCATCGGTTCAAGTTGTTCGAGCCGCGCTTTTTTTTCGATCTTGTCTTCACCTTCGTCAGCATCACTTTCCAGATGACCCACATCCGTTACATTCCGCACATAGCGGACTTTATATCCAGTATGTTTCAAATAGCGAAAAACCAGGTCGAATGCAATGGCTGGACGTGCATGCCCCAGGTGAGGATCGCCATAAACTGTGGGACCACACACATACATGCCGATTGACGGAGGATTTAACGGTTTGAATTTTTCTTTTTTCCTCGTTAAGGTATTGAAAACAACAATATTCTTATCCATTTCTTTTTGTTTGATTTCACAAAATAACTGATTTTTTACCAACATCCGGCAATAATTTTTAACTGAAATTTGTTTAAAAGTTAATTTAAACATATTTAGTGTCTGTGCGGAAACTCGTGTTTGATGCGAAAAGTTCAGTTTCGAGGCTTGCACAGCGATAAAAAAGCGGAGTTTATCTGTATAAATGACGGTTTTTTCCGCAAGCGTAACGAAGAAAATGAACTTTTCGTGCAAACACTATTTAAAAAGTTTATAGTTTTGTAGTCAAATTAAATTTTGCAATTTCAAAACATTATTATTATGGATCTTTTTGATAAAATACTTCAGAAACCGGGACCATTTGGAATGTGGTCGGAGCATGCAGATGGCTATTTCATGTTTCCTAAACTCGAAGGCGAAATAGGTCCTCACATGAAATTTATGGGTAAAGAACGCCTTGTCTGGAGCTTGAACAATTACCTTGGGTTAGCAAATCATCCCGAAGTAAGAAAAGTGGATGCTGATGCTGCCCGTGATTGGGGAATGGCATACCCGATGGGCGCCCGCATGATGTCGGGGCATACCAAATATCATGAACAACTTGAAAAAGAACTTGCTGAATTTGTTGGAAAAGAAGATTCCTACCTACTGAACTATGGATACCTTGGTATGATCTCCATCATTGATAGTCTTGTTGACAGAAAAGACGTCATCGTTTACGATGCCGAAGCCCATGCATGCATTATTGACGGAATGCGGCTGCATATCGGGAAACGTTTTGTTTACAAGCATAATGATATGGAGAGTTGCGAAAAACAACTGCAAAGAGCCACAAAAATTATTGAAGAAACCGGCGGCGCTATCCTTGTGATCACCGAAGGTGTATATGGAATGACCGGAAACCTTGGCAAAATAAAAGATATTGTCGGCTTGAAAAAGAAATATAATTTCCGGTTGCTCGTTGATGATGCACATGGCTTTGGTACAATGGGAGAAACCGGTGCGGGTACAGGACAATATCAGGGTTGCCAGGATGGGATAGATTTACTTTTTGGCGCTTTTGCAAAATCAATGGCAAGCATTGGCGGCTTTATTGCGAGCAAAAAGGAAGTCGTAAAATATCTGCGCTTCAATATGCGGTCTCAGATTTATGCAAAATCACTCCCTATGCCTATTGTTATTGGAGCATTGAAACGCCTTGATATGATCAGAAAACATCCTGAACTTAGAGAAAATCTTTGGAAGATTGTAAATGCTTTACAAAGCGGACTTATTGAAAAAGGCTTTGATCTTAGTAATACCGAATCCCCGGTTACTCCTGTTCGCATGTTTGGCGGAATTCCTGAAGCAGTAAATCTCTCTTTTGATCTTCGTGAAAACTATAATGTTTTTTGTTCAATAGTTACTTATCCTGTAGTACCCAAAGGAGTTATTTCTTTGCGAATAATACCCACGGCAGTTCATACAATGGATGATGTGAAATATACTATCAATGCGTTCGCTGAAATACAAGACAAATTAAAAGCAGGTAAATACGCTTCTAATGAAGTAATGAATATGTCGAAAATCTTTGAGAGCCTTCAGAAAAAATAAACATGAAAAAAATACTTATTGTTGGGGCGCTCGGGCAGATAGGTTCGGAACTGACAATGGAACTTAGAAAATTATATGGCGGAGAAAATGTAATCGCTTCGGATAAAAAAAATGCAGTATCTGAAAAATTACAAAATTCAGGACCTTTTGAAATGATTGATATTCTTGATAGAAACGCTATTGTTCCATTGATTAAAAAATATAACGTAAACATTATCATCAATCTGGCTGCCATATTGTCGGCAACCGGTGAACAGAACCCAATGCTCGCATGGAATGTAAATATAAACGGACTTATTAATGTACTTGAAGTAGCTCGCGAATATAAGATGCAACAGGTGTTGATTCCCAGTTCGATCGCCGTTTTCGGTCCCGGAACTCCCATCGATTGTGCTCCACAGGAAACCGTTCTGCATCCCTCAACCATGTATGGTATCACAAAAGTTGCAGGCGAACTGGTTGGTGATTACTATGTAAAAAAATATAATCTTGATGTCCGCGGATTGCGTTACCCAGGTATCATTAGCAACGAAACCCTCCCCGGAGGCGGCACAACCGATTATGCTGTGGCTATTTATTATGACGCAGTTAAATACGGAAAATATACTTGCTTTGTTAACGAAGACACCCGTCTTCCGATGATGTATATGCCCGACTGCCTCAAAGCAACCATTGACCTTATGCATGCCGATTATTCAAAACTCATTCATCACTCCGATTTCAATGTGGGCGCTATGAGTTTCTCAGTAAAAGAAATGGCCGAAAACATTAAAAAATATATGCCAAGCTTTACTATCGATTATAAACCCGATTTCCGTCAGGCAATTGCCGATTCGTGGCCCGATTCAGTTGACGACACTGCTGCCCGCGAAGAATGGGGATGGAAACCCCGCTATGATCTGGATGCCATGACTCAGGATATGCTCAAAGTAATCGGCGAAAAACATAAACAAGGGTTAATTTAATTTTTTTTTTAATATTTCCTCTGTAAATTGTTTTGTTTTTTTAAAGGTCAGAGGCTTGTCCGACATTTGGCGGAGAACCATACAGAATTTTCATTTTGTATTTGTGTATTTTCGAAAATTCATGTAGGTTTGTCCAATCATTAATTTTTTAAAAATAATATCTTGATTTTCGGAACCGGTATTGATATAATTGAAGTTGACAGAGTGGAGAAACAGATTGCAAAGAGTAGTGGCTTCAGGGAAAAGATTTTTACTGAGAGGGAAGTCGAATATTGTGAATCAAAAAAAAATAAAGCACAACATTACGCCGTTCGTTTTGCGGCAAAGGAAGCTTTTTTCAAAGCGATAGGAACAGGTTGGAGAAACGGGATGGCTTTTAATGAAATAGAAATTTTGAATAATGAACTTGGTAAACCTGAAGTTATTTTACATGGAAAAACAAAAGAATTTACTGAGAAACAGTTAATCAATAATATTCATGTTTCTTTATCACACATAAAAAATGTTGTTAATGCAATAATAATATTAGAAAAATAGAAAGGGGAAAATTTATGTCAAATATTGGAAATTATGATGAAAGATTAAAGAATTTTAATTGGTCGATTTCAGAAAAAGAACTTGGTTACAAAGAAGGTGATGTAATTAACATTGGCTGGTATTGCTCAGATAGAATTTGCCAGATGGGCAAAGCCAATAAAACGGCTCTTTTGTGGGAAGGACTCGGCGGGGTGGAAAAAAAATACACATATAATGACATTCGTTTAGCAAGCAACACCATTGGAGCTTTTCTCAGAAATTTAGGAATTAAAAATGAAGACAGAGTTTGTCTCTTTATGGATAAAATTCCCGAACTCTATATTGGTTTATTGGGAATATTGAAAATTGGGGCAATAGCTCAGCCGCTTTTCTCGGCTTTTGGAGATGAATCTTTATTAGTCAGATTAGAAAATGCTGAAACTTCTGCCATTATTACCCAGAAAAAGCATATTGCAAAAGTGAGAAAGATTGTTGATAAGATGCCTTTTCTGAAACATATTATTCTTGTTGATTATGATGGGAAATATCCTCTTCGTGAAAGAGAGATTGCTTTTTCATTGGAAGAAGCTACACAGATAGAAAACTTTGATGTTTTCCCGACAAAAGCAGAATCTCCATCAATACTTCATTATACTTCAGGAACAACAGGACAACCTAAGGGAGTAAAACATGTTCATTACTCACTTATTTCTCAATACCTCACTGCCAGGTGGGTTTTAGACATCCAGGAAAATGATATTTACTGGTGCACTGCCGACCCCGGCTGGGTAACAGGAACATCTTATGGAATAATAGGCGCTTTCAGCACAGGAGTTACTCAGTGCGTACTTGATAGTGGATTCTCTGCCGAAGCATGGTATAAGTTTATCGAAAAATACAAAATCACTGTTTGGTATTCCGCTCCAACTGCAATTCGTTCTTTGATGAAAGCAGGAGATGAAATTATTAAAAAGTTTAACCTGTCTTCTTTACGGCATTTGGTAAGTGTTGGCGAACCGCTTAATGCCGAAGCTGTTGTTTGGTCGGATAAGGTTTTTGGAAAACAATTTCATGATAGTTACTGGCAAACAGAAACCGGTTCAATAATGATTTCTAATTATCCCGGAATGAAAATCAAACCCGGCTCTATGGGAAAACCATTTCCGGGAATTACAGCAACAATTATAGATCCGGAAACTTATGAACCTATTAAAGAAGAAGGAAAGATAGGACTTATTGCAATTAAACCCGGCTGGCCTTCTATGATGAGAACTTATTGGAAAAATGAAGAAACTTATAAAGGCAAATTCAAAAACGGCTGGTATATACCCGGCGACCGTTCAACTATTGATAAAGACGG
>Ga0265292_1000948_pt1 | contig 30190 bp, 28 predicted proteins | sample Munlanlewell296A_FD_189080 | JGI IMG/M metagenome (GOLD analysis project Ga0265292, IMG submission 189080) | Leachate microbial communities from a municipal landfill in Southern Ontario, Canada - Leachate well 296A | ecosystem: Engineered > Solid waste > Landfill > Unclassified | place: Canada... | reverse complement strand
GGAGAAGAGGAGCAATATTATTAGAGTTGGGGGTGGGACAAATTATAAATTTCGTTTTTCATTTTAATAACTGAATTGCCTCTAATTTTCTGCTGTTTCTGATTGTTTTGGAACAGTTTTTTGACACGATTGCTACCAATCATACCGACCGCGACCTGCTTAAAATGAAAAACAAAACACTGTCGATTTCATGATCGACAAGCAGTATTACAGCCTCGAAATTGGCAAGAATATTCAAATCATCTCAGGCTTTAAACAAGCCATCAAAATCATATCCATTGCGACCATTCTTTTTGTACTGATAATGACCATTCTATTCGATATCGGAATCTTCAAATACCTGCTCCGTCCGCTAAACCAGGTGATCATACCCAAACTCAAAACCACGACAACCCCTGAATCATTTGATTATTCAGAGTTGAAAACCTCAACTACCACTGGAACTGCACCTGCAAAGGTTGCAAAAAACACAACAACGGCTAAAAAAACAACCGCACCGGTTAAAAAAACAACAGTGCTACCTGCAAAATAGTTGTTTTCAGAAGGCTATTTTTGAAGATCTTTCAAAGGAAACCCATAGGGCATCAGGTTCTATGGGTTTTTTTATTTACGCCGGCGTGGATTTACGTGGGCAATTAAATTCCTGTAGTGATGCGTTGCACAAACTTGCTCTGGCTGAAAAACTCCTTACCAATGACACGGAGAACAGTATATGCCGGGATGGCGATTAGCATGCCGAGAACCCCGCCGATAGTGGCGGCTATGAGGATAACGAGAAAAATTTCTAAAGGATGAGCTTTTACGGAGCGGGAAAATATCTGCGGCTGAAAAATAACATTATCAATAACCTTGGTGGACTCCATAACAACCAGGATGTATATAATCCTGGGCACCAGCTCAGTAGCAACATCCATGGGCATGCTCACCGCCGTACCGATGGCTACCGCCATCAGGCTGCCAATGAATGGCCCGACATACGGTATCACGTTTAAAACCCCGGCAATCAGTGCAATGGTTACAGCATGGCTGAATTTTAGCCCGACTATAGTTAACCCAACCGTGATCAGGATCATCACCCCGGTGGACTGAAGCAAAACCCCGATGAAGTATCTCTTCAGCAATCCGCTGATAGAATTGATAGCATGACGGACATTGGGCTCCTTATCTTCCGGAAAAAACATCACCACGCCATCTTCAAACAACTTGGATTCTTTCATGAAGTAGTAGGTGATGAACGAAACCGAGAGAACCGTGATGAAAATATTTCCAACCAAACCGGCAAAATCGGATAACATTTCCGACAACTTAACAAATCCCATAGCTGACCGGAATGAATTGGTGGCCCATGCCTGCAGTGAGAAACCCTCCTCAGCGAGTCCGAATTCATTCATGAATTTCTCGATTTTGCCAATCGGCTTGCCCAGATCATTCAGGATACTGTTAATATCGATATTGGAGAAATACCGGAATTCGTTGGCTAACAACGGAATAAACGTATAGAAGAAGAGGAGAACGAGAGACCAGAAGAGAATCAGTACCATAAAAGAGCATAGAGCCCTGGGAAGATGCCATTTCCGGAAGTGAATTTTCTGAAACAGATTAACGAGAGGCTCACCGATCATGGAAATCACAAAAGAGATCAGGATAAACACCACGATATTGGAAAAGAACCAGATAGCGAGTCCGGCCATCAAAATTGTGACTCCCAGGATAATCAACCGCTGGGTATTGGTGATATTCGGTCGTGGTGCCATAGCGTAAAGGTAGGAAATTTCCGGCGATCATCCGCGCACCAGCGGGTAGATCACCAACTCAGCAAAAAGGTAAGCAAACAGCAGGGTCGCCGACCAGGAAAAATGTTTTCGCACCTCCATATACTGTCCTGCCGGAATGCCCATCACCACCCGGGTATAGGTCATCAGGAAGGCCCGCTCAAAATAGTAGGCTATAACCGTTGCCAATGCCACCCCACGGATTCCCCAGATCTGGACCAGCATCAGGCTGAGTCCGATATTGAGGATTAGTTCCAGCAGAGAGGCGATCATCAGTATGCGGGTCTTTTTTAATGCAATGAGAACGGTTTGAGGGAACAACAACCTGCTGGTTATCAATAATAAAAACAGATTGAATACACCAGCGCTCTCCAGAAAATTCTGACCATAAACCGCCGGAAACAGAAAATAGGCAACCAATACCAAGACGATTGTTAGCGGAAACATCCACGAAGCCATGCGGCTGCTGCGGTCGCGAAGTTGTTTCAATCCGGCCGCCGGCCCATCACGCGTGATCGCTGGAACAATGGCATTGCTGAGTGCATGTGCCAGCAAGGCCACCAACGGCAGCTCCCTGGCGCCATAACGGAAAATGGCGAACACGGCAGGATCAAACTTCGCCGAAACGATAAAACCATTCACATATTGAGCCGATCCGCTCAGCAAAACGCTCAGTATGATAGGTGTTCCCAGGTCAAGATATTTTCTCCAGAAGGGGAAGGAAATGGTGAAATCACCATTATTGACCAGAATAGCTGCCAGCCATATCATCCGGAAACCGCCGGCTGCGATCATTCCCCAGATAGCACCATTAACCCCGAATCCGAGAATAACGGGAATCCCTACAATCAGGATCTGCAGGGTGAATGCCACCACCCCGTATCTGACCAGTCTTTTTGTCTGATTTGTAATAACATACCAATACTCCACCAAAGTTGATGGTGCAAACAAAACGAGGTAAAGAACTACCAGCCAGATTATTTCGCGCGGAAGCTCCTGTCCGAGCAGTTTTTCCAGCACCGGACTCGCCAGCAGAAGCACAAGGGAAGAAAGGAGGGAGAAAAAGAGAAGAAGAAGAAAAGAATTGAAGAATTCTCGTGACGCGTGACGCGTGACGCGTGAAACGCTCTTTGTCACGCGTTTCGCGTCACGCGTCACGAGTGGGCTGGTGCTGGAGGCGATAGGCAGCAACGCTTGAATCAGCCCTGTCACCCAGAAATAGCTAACCACTCCCGCAAAAAACAGGAAAGCCTCAAATAGCCCCACCTGGTCGGGTAGCAACCCGGCGCGGGGGAGGATGATGCTGATCAGGAAAACCGATCCGTACCGGAAGAGTTGGAAGAACTGCAGTCCGGATAAGGTGTCATTTGGCAGTATTTTGCGCCAATGGATCGGCAAATCATTCGATATTAATCGGATCTTTAATCTTCTGTTTCATCAACGCCAGGTCTAAAACATCCTGTATCGTTCTGACATAACGGAAAGTTAACCCTTTTAAGTATTTAGCCTTAATTTGTTCGATATCGTTGCGGTTCTCTTCAGCCAGAATGATCTCTTTGATCGATGCCCGCTTGGCTGCCAGAATCTTTTCCTTGACACCGCCAACCGGTATCACCCTGCCCCGTAGTGTGATCTCGCCCGTCATGGCGAGTTGCGGTTTCACTTTGCGTTGTGTAAAGGCTGAAGCGAGCGACGTAACCATGGTAACCCCGGCCGATGGGCCATCTTTTGGTATGGCTCCTTCGGGAACATGGATATGAACATTCCAATGATCGAACACATTTTCAGGTATTTGCAGCTTGCTGGCATGTGCTTTCAGATATTCCAGTGCCAGGATGGCTGATTCCTTCATTACCTCACCCAGGTTTCCGGTAAGCGTAAGATTACCCTTGCCTTTACTCAAACTGGTCTCAACATATAATATCTGTCCGCCTGTTTCCGTCCAGGCCAAACCGGTAACCACCCCGGCAAATTCATTACCCTGATATTCATCCTTCAGCATCTCCGGATATCCCAGATATCCTTTCAGTGAATCTTTGGCCACCTCTTTCGGCAGATCTTCGCCCATAGCTACTTTTTTGGTCAGCTGTCGAATCACTTTGGCAATTTTCTTATCCAGGCTTCTGACCCCCGACTCACGGGTATGGTTCTCGATGATATACTCGAGCGTGTCTTTCGGAAATATAAACCGGTCGGCTGGCAAGCCATGTTCGACCAATTGCTTGGTAACCAAGTGTTTTGTAGCAATCTCGACTTTCTCCTCCACTACATAACCCGATATTTCGATCATCTCCATACGGTCGCGCAGGGCCGGGCTGATAGTGGAAGGATTATTGGCTGTGGCAATAAACAGGACCTTCGACAGGTCATATTCCATCTCGAGGAAGTTATCGTAGAAGGTGCTGTTCTGTTCCGGATCGAGCAGTTCAAGCAGGGCTGAAGCCGGATCGCCCCGGAAATCATTCCCTACCTTATCGATTTCATCCAGCACAAACACGGGGTTGGAGGTGCCTGCCCGTCTGATATAATGTATAATACGGCCCGGCATGGCACCGATATAGGTTTTCCGGTGGCCCCGGATTTCAGATTCGTCTTTGAGTCCACCCAGGGACATTCTCACATATTTTCTTTTGAGGGCGCGGGCGACAGACTTGCCGAGGGAAGTCTTGCCAACTCCCGGGGGGCCGTAGAGGCAAAGGATCGGAGCCTTCATATCCCCCTTCAGTTTTAGGATAGCCAGGTGCTCAAGAATACGTTCCTTCACCTGGTCCAGGCCAGAGTGGTCTTCATTGAGTATCCGTTTGGCCCTGCGCAGGTTGAAGTTATCAACCGAAACATCGTTCCATGGCAATTCGAGCATCACTTCCAGATAGTTGAGCTGTACCGAATATTCCGCTGATGCAGGGTTTATCCGTTCCAGTTTCTCGATATCACGGGCGAATGCTTTTGCCACCTCGGGCGACCAGTTTTTGGTTTCGGCCCGTAACCGTATCTCCTCCACTTCCTGCTCAAATGGGCTTCCGCCGAGCTCATCCTGGATGGTTTTCATCTGCTGGTTAAGCAGATACTCGCGCTGCTGCTGATCGATCTCCAATTTAACCTTGCTCTGGATATCCTTCTTCAGTTTCTGTTTCTGAAATTCCAGTGAAAGGTGTTCCAGCAACCGTACGGCCCGGTCGCGAATGTTGTTGATTTCCAGCAATTCCTGTTTCTCGGTCGTGCCGAGATCGGAATTTGAGCAGAGATAATTCACCAGGAATCCGGCGCCTTCAATATTCTTAATGGCAAAACTGGCCTCCTGGGGAACGTTCGATGAATATTGCACGATCTTAAGAGCCAGATCTTTAATCGTTCCGATGATGGCTTCAAATTCCTGTGGCTCCTCGCTGGGCTTGATATCGAAAAGAGGAGTAACCCGTCCTTTCAGATAGGGTTCCTTGCCTGTGATTTCATCGAGATGAAAACGGCGCTTACCATGGATGATGACCGAGGTGGTATCATCGGGCATGTTCAATATCTTTACGATGGAAGCCATGGTGCCAACCCTGTTCAGGTCGCTGACTTCCGGATCTTCGATGGTGGTATCCTTCTGGGCAACAACCCCGATGGACGTACCGTTTTTATAGGCTTCCTTGACCAGCCGGATTGATTTATCACGGCCTACGGTGATGGGAATAACCACCCCCGGGAAGAGAACGGTATTGCGCAATGCCAATATGGGCAGCGTTTCCGGAATGTCAACCGCACTCAGCTCCTCCTCATTGCCTTCCGACAAAAGGGGAACAAAGTCGTTGTCATCATCTCCGAAATCAAAAAATAAGTTATTTCCCAATTTCATTCCCACTGATTAAAGCAAAAAAAAGCCCCGGCACGGGGCTTTGGGTTTATATCGTCAGAACTACTTCTGCGCCTTTTTCTCCAGATGCTTTCCAAAGCGGCGGTTGAATTTATCAACGCGGCCTGCCATATCAAGCAGCTTAACCTTACCGGTAAAGAAGGGGTGCGAAGTGTTCGAAATCTCTATCTTGACAAGCGGATACTCAACTCCGTCAAGCTGAATCTTTTCGCGGGTTGCTACCGTTGAACGCGTAATAAAGGTGTACTCGTTTGAGAGGTCTTTAAAGACCACCATTCTGTAATTCTTAGGATGAATATCTTTTTTCATTTCATCATTACTTTAGGGGACGCAAAGATACGGACTTTTTCCTGTTTATCAAATATCAGGGTGATTTTCTTCATCTTTTTTCAAGGTATCCTTCCGCAGGCTGCTGTTCCCGCCCTCATTGATAAAGCGGGCAAACGCCACCGACGGATCGATCATGTACCGGTAGGTGATGTGTTTCTTCATTGGCACTGCGCCGATCTGTTCATATACTTTCCTCATTCTCGGGTTGTAATCGCCAACCCACGACAACTCGATCTCGGTATACCAGCTCTTGTTTTTGGTAGCCAAAGCAAATTGAAGAAACAGTGCGGCGATCACTCCCGAATTCTGGTACTCCGGAATCACACCGGCCATCAACACCCGGTTCCGGGTGATGGTTTTGCCGTTTTTCAGCCACATAAATTTCAAACCCTTCCAAAGATTCAGCCTTCCTTTGAAATGAGCAAGCACCTGGTTGACATCGGGGAAGGCCACCACTACGCCGACCGGTTTGCCATCTTTATAGGCAAACCAAATAAATTCCTCAACCAGAATAGGTTTGGCGCTCTCCAGGATTCCATCCAGATCTTTCTCAGTGAATGGAGTAAAATCTTCGAGGTAATCCGACCAGGTAAGATTCACCACCTCAACCAGATCACGAATATATTTCTGCGGGTTTTTCTTTTCAAAGTGACTGAAAGTATAGCCGGGCCGGGAAGCCAGATACTTTGAAAAAGCAACTATCCGTTCGGGCCATGTTTTTATCAGATCGATATGATAGGAAAACTGCTGGAAATAGTCCTTAAAACCATAGTCTTCAAATAGTTTCTGGTAATAAGGCTTATTATAGGGCATTCCGTATCCCTGTTTCATGAAGCCTACAACCAGCACTCCCCAGTAGGAAAAGTTCTCCCCGAAATTCACGCTGCCATCCATAGCAACGGCACCTCTTTCCTTAAGCCAGTTTCGTGATGCATCAAATAGGGTGTTGGCTGCTTCCGTGTCATTAATACATTCAAAAAAGCCCATCCCTCCGGTCGGAACATCTGATTTTTTGGCTTTTTGATAATTGATAAAGGCAGCTACCCGGCCGATCCAATTGCCGGAATCATCCTGCAATACCCACCTGATCGCTTCCCCATGTGTAAATAACTGGTTTTTCGACGGGTTGAAGATGTTCTCCACCTCCATATCCAGCGGTGCAATCCAATTGGGATCCTCTTTGTATAGAATCCGGCCAACATCATGGAAGGTACGGAAGTTCTCACTGGTAATCTCAATCAGCTTCATGGCCATCTTTTTTTATCGCTAATAATTTGCGGCAAAATTAGCATTATCGGTTTACATTTTCGGGAAAACATTTACATTTGTCGGCTCAAACGGTGGGAGTAGTTCAGTTGGTTAGAACGTTGGATTGTGGTTCCAAAGGTCGGGGGTTCGAATCCCCTCTTCCACCCAGGACCAATCCCTGCCCTAAAGGCGGGGATTTTTTTTTGACATCATGAAGAGAATTTGGGTATACAGCGGAATTACGCTGGCGATGTTGTTCTGGTCACTGTCATTCGTTGGTTATAAGGTGGCCTATCGCTACTTTGAGCCGATGGCCCTGATCTTTTTCCGAATGGTGATTTCTGCCATTTTCCTCACCCTGGTGATCAAACTGACCCGCGCGGCTCAGAAAATCGACCGCAAGGATTACGGGCAATTCCTTCTGATGGCCATTTTTGAACCTCTGCTCTATTTCCTGGGCGAGAGTTACGGCATGAAACTGGTTACCCCCACCACAGGCGCTGTTATTGTATCCACCATTCCCCTCCTCACCCCGGTTGCAGCCTGGCTGATTTTTCGTGAAAAGATCAGCTGGATCAAGGTTGCCGGAATCGCTGTGAGCTTTACCGGGGTATTACTCGTGCTGCTGGGAAAAGACTTAACCCTGATTGCCTCGCCAACCGGTGTGGCCCTGATGTTGGTGGCAGTGCTATCAGCAGTCAGTTACAGTCTTATGATCGCTAAACTCGCTGTAAAATACAAACCACTCACCATCGTCCAGATTCAAAGCATTCTTGGGGCTTTGCTTTTTCTTCCGATTTTCCTGTTTACTGATTTAAAAGAGACCTTGCAGATCCACCCCACCTGGGAAGCGATCCTGCCTCTGATATTCCTGGCGATCTTTCCATCTTCTCTTTCCTTCATTTTCTTCACTGCAGCGGTCCGTGAAATTGGGATCACCCGTGCCAATGTATTTACCAATTTTATCCCGGTCTTTACAGCCATCTTTTCTTTCTTTATCCTGTCCGAACCCTTTACGGGGACCAAGATGCTGGGTATACCGGTTGTGCTGACCGGACTGATGCTGGCCCAGCTGACCCTGAAAAAAAAGAGCTTGCCGGAAGTTTGAAGATACCAATCGTCTCTATTTTTCCGTTAGCCATATAATTTTGCTATTTTTCCGAACCATGAAAAGGTTAATCCTGATATTCACTTTGGCAGTTGGACTGGCTTTTCCTAGGCTGGTTTGCGCACAGATCGGCGGAAAGGCGGTTTACCAGCTGCTGAACCTTCCCCCGTCGGCCCGTTCGGCGGCACTGGGAGGATTAGTTCCGGGTGCCTGGGATAACGATCCTGCCCTGGTTTATCATAACCCGGCACTGGCCAACCGGAATATGAATAATCAACTAAGTCTGAACTATTCAAATTATCTCGCAGATATTCGATATGGTTACCTGGCTTACTCTCACGATTTGGGGAAATGGGGAACACCGGTTATCGGTATGCAATATATTAACTATGGAACTTTCATAGAAGCCAATGAATACGGCGATATCCTCGGCAATTTCTCTGCAGCGGAATATTCACTCAACCTGAGTTATTCGTACTCCCTCGACAGTCTGCTCTCGGTTGGGATAACAATCAGGCCAATATATTCTGTATTAGAAAGATATACATCATGGGGCCTCGGCTCCGATTTTGGTATCCATTATCACTCGGCCAACAATCAGTTTGCTTTTACCCTGGTAGCGAGGAATTTCGGGACTCAGCTAACCACTTATGCAACACCGGATCGCGAAAAGCTTCCTTTTGAGGTAATTTCCGGAATCAATTTCAAACTGAAATATGCACCATTCAGGCTGCACCTCACAGCACGGAATCTTCAACAGTATAATCTCCGGCCGGCTTCCGAGGTTCTGCCCGATGACGCCAGTTTTATGAAAAAATCCGCGCACAATATCATTTTGGCGTTGGATCACGTGGTGGCCGGCGTGGAATTCGTTCCCGGAAATCTTCTTGCCATCCGTATCGGTTATAATTTCCTCAGGAGGACTGAACTCCGAATGGCCGAATTCGGGGGAGCAACAGGCTTCTCTTTTGGTGCCGGTCTGAATTTCGGAAAAATCTCCATCGATTACGCACTCGCCAGCTACCATGTCAGCGGGATAACACATTCACTTTCGCTCCGTGCGAATCTTAACCGAAAGGGTAACCGGCAGGTCGCCCCTTCAAAAAACTAATTATGAGCATTATCATCGCGATCGACGGATACTCCTCGAGTGGGAAAAGCACCGTAGCTAAAGAGGTTGCAAAAAAACTAGGCTATACGTATATTGATTCCGGTGCGATGTACCGGGCAGTCACTCTCTACTGCCTGCGAAACAACCTGGCACCCGGCGGGGTGGTCAATGAGGAAGAACTGCGTTTGCATATAGATAAGATTCATATCAGATTCGTGTTAAATCCGGCTCTGCAAAAGCACGAAACATTTCTGAACGGTGAAAACATTGAAGAAGAGATCCGCCGGCCGGAAGTGGCCAATCTCGTTAGCCCCGTGAGCATTATCGGCTTCGTCAGGGAGGCGCTGGTTAAGCAGCAGCGTGAAATGGGCCAAAACAAAGGAATCGTCATGGATGGCCGGGACATTGGAACGGTGGTTTTCCCCGATGCCGAGCTGAAAATTTTCATGACCGCTTCCCCTGAAATTCGTGCCAAACGCCGCTATGATGAACTGATGGCTAAAGGGGTACACGTTGAAATAGAAGATATTATCCGCAATATTCAGGACCGGGACCGCATCGACTCCACCCGCGAGATCAGTCCGCTCCGCCAGGCCGATGAAGCCATCGTGCTGGATAACTCCAATCTCACCAGGGAAGAGCAGCTGGCCTTCGTTCTTGAAAAGGCAATTGATACGCAATTTTAACTATCTTTGCGGCGTTTTTCGTTTTAGAGATAAGTTTTTACAACTACTTGTATGTCAATGATTAAGAAAGTTGGGGTATTAACCTCTGGAGGTGATGCCCCTGGAATGAATGCAGCAATCCGCGCGGTGGTGCGCGCTGCCATCTATCACAAACTCGAAGTGGTCGGAATTCGCAAAGGATATAAAGGAATGATCGAAGGAGACTTTATCCCTTTGGTATCCAAAGATGTAAGTAATATTATTCAGCGTGGCGGGACTATTTTGGGAACTGCCCGCAGCGAAGAGTTCCGCACAGAGGAAGGACGGCGGAAAGCTTATGGCAACCTGATCGGGGCCGGTATTAATGCCTGTATTGTGATCGGCGGGGATGGTAGTTTTCAGGGTGCCGGAATATTCAGCAGTGAATATGATATCCCGTTTGTAGGGGTGCCCGGAACTATTGATAATGACCTTTACGGAACCGATTACACAATCGGATATGATACAGCGCTTAATACGGTGGTGGAAGCCGTGGACCGCATCCGCGACACAGCCAGCGCCCACGACAGGATGTTCTTCATCGAAGTGATGGGACGCGGTGCCGGTTTTATCGCCCTGCATTCCGGTATCGCCTGCGGTGCCGAGGCTATTCTGATACCCGAAGTGGATGGCCAGGAGGAAGCATTGCATGAATACCTTAAAAGCCAGGGCAATAAATCGAGTAATATCATTCTGGTAGCCGAAGGAAATCATGTGGGCGGTGCCGAACAAATTGCCAGCGAGATCATGGTCAAATATCCCGAGTATGATGTCAGGGTCAATGTTCTCGGACATATTCAGCGCGGCGGATCACCTTCTGCATTCGACCGGTTCCTGGCCAGCCGGCTGGGAGTTGCGGCCGTTGATGCCCTCATCGACAACCAGCGCAGTATCATGGTGGGATTTGTTAACCACGATATCGTTCACGTACCGTTCAACAAAACCATCAACGCAAGCAAAAACCTGAATAAGATCCTGCTCGACGTAGCCGATATTCTGACCCACTAGCTATATTTGTCCCAGGCGTCTCTACGATTCGTGCATATAGCGCAATTACATCATGCCCCGGGAAACTTACGCTGATATTCTTTTGCCATTGGCCCTGCCGGAAACATTAACTTACCGGCTGCCGGAAGAGTTATGTCCGGCTGCGAAACCCGGTCAGCGGGTGATGGTCCATCTCGGGAAAAAAAAGATTTTGGCCGGGCTGATCTGGCGGATACATTTCACAGCTCCCTCATTCGAAGCACGTGATGTCATCAGGATCATCGATGAAGCTCCTATCCTCGACGATCGCCAGTTTAACCTCTGGGAATGGATAGCAGGCTATTATCTCTGCACCCCCGGTGAAGTGATGAAAGCCGCCCTCCCCGCCTTCCTGAAAGTCGATAACCGCGATCCAAAACGTATCCGCAAAACCCCACCGATAACCGACAACCGACAACCTATAACTGTCGTGCCCCTCAGCCCCCTTCAGGAAAAGGTTTTGCAGAACATTAAAGCCGGATTCCCTCTGACACCGGTCCATCTGCTCCATGGAATCACCTCGAGCGGCAAAACCGAGATCTATATCCACCTGATACAGGAACAGTTTGAGCAAAACCGGCAGGTACTCTACCTGTTGCCGGAGATTGCCCTGACCACTCAAATCATCGTACGCCTGCAAAATGTTTTCGGCGACCGGGTACTGGTCTATCATTCTAGATTTACTCAGGTGCGACGGCTGAAAGTCTGGAACCAGATCCTATCCGGACCGGATGGACAGGGACAACTGATCCTCGGGGTCCGCTCATCGGTCTTCCTCCCGTTCCGCGATCTCAGCCTGATTATCGTGGATGAAGAGCACGAACAATCTTACAAACAGCAGGATCCCGCCCCACGTTACAATGCCCGCGATGTGGCCATCATTCTCGGAAATATTCATAAAGCCCCTGTTCTGATGGGCTCCGCAACCCCGTCGATAGAATCCTATCACCAGGCTCACTCAGGCAAATATCATCTTCACGAACTGAACGAACGCTTTGGGGGGATCGACAGGCCGGAGATTCTTTTGGCCGATTCGCGCGATGCACGCAAACGGAAAAAAATGCAGGGGCCCTTCACCCCGCTCATGCTCAAAGCCATCGATGAAACCCTCGTCAGGAACGAACAGGCAATCCTCTTCCAGAACCGGCGCGGTTACAGTCCATATATTGAATGCCAGGAGTGCAAATGGATTCCGAAATGCCAACATTGCGATGTTAGCCTTACCCTTCACCGGGCACAAAGCAAGCTCGAATGCCATTATTGCGGATATGCCGAGCGGGTACCAACCCGCTGTCCGTCATGCTCATCAACCGGACTAACCACTCGCGGCCTGGGCACTGAGCGGATCGAAGAAGATCTGCAACTCCTGTTCCCCGATGCCCGGTTGGCCCGGCTGGATCTTGACAGCACCCGGTCGACCTCGGCATTCAGCCGTATACTCACGGATTTCGAATTGGAAAAAACAGATATACTGATTGGCACCCAGATGGTTTCCAAAGGTTTGGATTTCAGCAAGGTTAGCCTGGTTGGAATCATGGATGCCGACCAGCTGCTCAATTACCCCGATTTCCGGTCGTACGAGCGGAGTTTCCAGCTGATGACCCAGGTGAGCGGCCGGGCCGGACGCCGCAATACCCAGGGTACGGTGGTTATCCAGTGCTCCGATCCCACCCATCCGGTAATTCAGCAGGTTCTGGACAACAACCTCGCGGGATTCTATCAGAATGAGCTAAAGGAACGGCAACAATTTGGCTATCCGCCTTTTACGCGCCTGATCAGGTTTAATATCAAACATACAGATATCAAAGTGGTGGCTGAAGCCGCTGCCGATCTGGCCTACGAGCTCAAGCAGGCTTTGCCCGGCAGGGTGATGGGACCCCAATCTCCGGTGGTAAGCCGCATCCAGGGGAAGCATATCCAGAATATCCTGATCAAACTGGAACGTAACCCCGAGCTGCTTGTCCGGAAAAAGGCCATAGCTTCGCTGATTAAAAATTTTATCGATAAAAAAACATACGGAAGCCTGGTGATTCAGGCTGATGTGGATCCACTATAATAATCCGGAATATTTTAAACCGGAATATTTTAATATTATGTATTGGAAAAACGGAAAACTGATCCCGCAGGAATTTCTCGAAGATCCCGATCCCACACTCGTACCGATGGTGTATGAGGTGTTTCGGGTGTTAAAACACAAACCGCTGTTCCTGGCTGAACATCTCGACAGGATGTTCCATTCGATCGAACTGCTCGGATTCGACAAACCCTATTCTCTGGAACAGATGGAAAAACATCTGTTTGAATTGCTGGACACCGAACCTGAAAGAATCGGGAACATCAAAATACGCCTGAGCTGGTGGCCTGAGCCGGTGCTTGAAATCGGATATATACCCCATAGCTATCCCCCTTTCCAGGAACAATCTGAAGGTGTAGTGGTTTCCACCTTTCATGCCATCCGGAATACCCCCAATATCAAGCTATGGAATGCAGCATTACGCGCCCGTACCAATCAGGTTCTCCATGACACCGGTGTTTTTGAAGTGCTGCTGGTCAATGAAGACGGAAATATCACCGAAGGGAGCCGCACCAATCATTTCTACGTAAAAGATTCGGTGCTCTATACCGCTCCGCTCGAATCGGTTTTGCCCGGAATTACCCGGCAAAAAGTGATCGATGCGGCTGAAAATCTGAATATTACGCTAATTGAAAAATACCTTCACGAAAGTGAGGTTGGTACAATTGATGAGATGTTTACATCAGGCACTTCAGCCGGCGTACAGCCGATTGCCGTGGTCAACGGAATCCGCCTGCCGGAACACAGACCAATGACAATACGCTTGCAGAATGCTTATAATAAGATGGTTGAACAAGAACTGGGACCGAATAATTATGGATGGTAAACTCTATACCCAGGAAAATTTTGATCGGATTATTAATCGTGTCGGTACCGATAGCATCAAATGGGACGGCCGGAAAAGAGTGTTTGGCAAAGCTGATGTAATCCCGCTCTGGGTGGCCGACATGGATTTCGAAACCCCGGAATTTATCAGGAAGCGGATTGCCCGGCGCCTGGAGCACCCGATCCTCGGTTACACCTATCGCAGTGAAGGGTTTGCCGGTTCTTTTACCGGATGGGTCAAAAGGCGCCTCGACTGGACTGTTGATCTCTCCTGGGTAACATTCATGCCCGGTGTGGTGTCGGCCGTATCGGTAGCCGTATTGGCTTACACTCTGCCTGACGATGAAGTGATTATCCAGCCCCCCGTTTACCACCCCTTCTATTTTTGTGTGGAAGGCCACGGTAGAAAACTGATCCTCAATCATCTGATTCATACAAACGGAAAATTCATCTTCAACCTGGAGCTTCTGAAAAGTCAGATCACTCCCAGAACCCGGATGCTTATCCTGTCGAGCCCGCACAATCCCGGTGGAACCGTGTGGACCCCGGAAGAACTCTCCAGTTTGGTTTCGGTGTGTAAGGAGCATGATATCCGGATCGTTTCCGATGAGATCCATTCCGACCTGATTTTCAGTCCGAACCGTCATACACCGATATTAAAAGTGGCTGAAGATTACCAGCACCGGATTTTGGTGACAATGGCTCCCTCCAAAACTTTCAACCTGGCAGCCATGAGTACCTCGATCGTGGTGATACCTGATCAGAAAGAGCGCAAGCAGTATGAAGACCTCGTCCATACCCTGCATATCGGTATGGGAAATGTATTTGGATTGGAAGCCCTGCAAGCCGCCTATGAAGAAGGCGACCAGTGGCTCGATCAGCTGCTCATTTATCTACGGGGAAACCGGCAGTTTATTTATGATTTTTTACGATCGGAGATCCCGCAGGTGGAAATGATGTTCCCCGAGGCAACCTATATGACCTGGCTTGATTTCAGAAAGCTGGGGATGACTCCTGAAAACCTGAATAAGTTTATCATCGAAAAAGCCGGACTCGGCCTCAATAATGGCACTCAGTTCGGACCTGGGGGTGAAGGGTTCATGCGCCTGAATTTCGGGTGCCAGCGAAGCCTGCTGGAGCAAGGGTTCAACCAACTGAAGGATGCAATAGACGCGTTGTAGAGACGCATAATCGCGTCTCTGACGGACGTGGTGCAAAGACGCAATTATGCGTCTCTACGCGGTGCATTTGGATAATGATATTGATTATGGGAAAAATCGTGGTTACCGGCGGATCGGTCTTTGAATTTCGGTATGAAGAGTTGTCACTGAAGTTTACTCTGTGTAGCGTGACGGGGTCCCGGCCTTCGCCGGGATGACAAGTGCACTTGCGTAATTCCTGAAAGCCCATTGTCATCCATGCATATGCGGGAACCCTTTCGTCCACGATCCACCTCACCTCCGTAACGCCCTCACACTCTCATGTTCTTACCATTTGACAAACCGCAAATGCTCGGTTAAAGAATTGGTTACGAGTGTATCGATAAATCTTTGATTGGGAAGATAATCCGTCAATTTACCGCTCACCCGGGCCGCAACCAAACCATAGGCATTGATCAGATTTGAATAGGGACTGTCGATAAAATCGATGCTCCAGTCTTTATACTTCATATAAGAGGCCAGCTGACCATTACCGGTCGTTACCAGGATATCAAAACCCAGCACTTTCCTGTACCTCACTTCCGGCTTGTCGGGTATCCAATGATTGAGATAATCGAGCAGATCCTGGGGCAGTATGGCGAAGTCGGCACTTTTCCGGGTCCAGTCGACGTGACAGGTATCCAATCCTGAATCGGTAATTTCCAGATACTTAAAGCGTATCGTTGTTTGACAAACACTCTTTATCCCGTTCCATTGGATCTGAACATACTCCGGTTCATAGAAACTCAGCACCTTTTTTTTCCCGGGTTCGGGCTTTTTAAAAACCGGCGTCCCCATCATTTCGGTCGATCCGATGACCTCAGACCCGTAATCTGGCAGAAAGATATGGATCCGGACACCGCCGCAAAGCCGGTAGGTGGTTTTATACAAAAGTGAATAATCTGAGAAAAACACACCCGAATCGCGTTTGATTTCGTCGGTCGGTTCCATTTCAACTGTTTTGCCAGACATTTCTGCAAATACCCGAACATTTTTATAATAGAGTGAATCCGGATTTTGGGCCATCACATTAGCATCGACAGGACCGGAAAAAGTTTTGGTAAGCCTCACGTAATGAGCAGTATCGTCTTTGTCCAAAATGAAGTAAACCACCGGGTAGGGACTTTTTGCCAGCGGGGCATTAACGTCTTCCTCGCAGCCCGACAGTAAACGGCATGCAATCAGAATACAAATAAAATATGGTTTCGTTTTCATCTTAGTCTGCGATTTTCATGCACCTGACCGGCAGTGCAAGGGCATTCATCGATGGTTTCCCAGGTTTTGGTCAATTCATGGATTCCGATTTTTGTCAGGTTTAATCGGGAGAAGCCGCCAGCACTAAAGTAACTGATCCCTCGATCACGGATTGGATCCATCAGGGTATCCCAGTCAGACATTCCGGGGAGCTTCCAGCCGGGCGGGCAAAGCCCCTGCAACCCAATCGTATCATAATCAATCACTTCATCCCAGTGATAATAGGTATAATATCCTCCAAGCGGATCCTTCCGCGAGGGATCATTCTGGTAGCAGTACTTTTCATAAATTCCGTTATCCCGGGACATCTGGGTATCCCGGATCTCGGCATCACTGCTGTTGAGCCCACTGAGAAGGAATGACTTTGTGGAGTCACCTGTCGATGGTGATATTGTGAAATACGCCTTTGGCGGGGTGTTATCCTCATCCGGTTGGACACCCATTTGTTCGCACGCTACCATTAAAGAAAACAGAATGATCGGCAGGAATTTAAAAATCCGGTTAATCATAACAGTTGATATTATAATGATTGGGGGGCTATCAAAGATACTAGAAGACGGAAGACAAGAAGATTCCATTCTTAACGTTCTTTTCACTCTCACGTTCTTTACGTCCTCACGTCCGTAACCCCCTCACATCATCACGTCATTCTCCACCCTACCTGAACCTTCCCGTTCAGCCCTCCGTTATTCCCTTCGCTCAGATGTTTCAGATCAGAATAAGCGGTTTGGCTGACCTTGATCTCTAAATCAATACATTTCAATAGCTTCCATCGAACCACACCAAACCAGCGGGTGCCGGAGCCGGAGAGGACCGGTGCCGACCAGCCATAATGAACATCGGGTTCATAGGCATAAAGGGGATCGGTGCCGGTTTCCACCGTAAAGACCCGGAATCCGCCGGTTATGCGGAGCCTCCGGTCGGCCAGGTCCGCGCTCAATGAGCAATCAGCAGTGGTTCCTTGGGTCAGGTTACTTCCAAAGCCTTGCAACTGTTGCCGGATTCCTGCCCTGAAACGGAGGGTCCCGGATTGCAGCGGATCGGAATCAAAAGCCATTTTCCAGGTCAGCTTTTGAGGTACGGCAGCTGCAGATGCAAGAAAATCAAGCTGTAACGATCCGGCAGCCATCCATAGATTTTTTGATAAATACTTCAATTGCTGAGATATCCGGGTAGAGGCATTATTGAAATGGGCATTTGAGCCGGGCCATTGTGCATAATCCACCTCAACCGATCCGAGCCATTCGAGCTGTCGCGCCGGTGCATAACGGTATGATGCGATCACCCGCTGGCCCTCCTTTGTGAGCCCTGTGCCCGATTGAAATAAGGTATAGGTTACGGGGTAACCGGGTGAGCAACCGCTATACCTCAGCACGGCCGAGAATCCGTGTGCCTCAAACCACCTGATCCCGGTGATCCAGCCGTAACCTCCGTTCGGACTCCAGCCCGCTTCCCCAAACACGATTCCGAACGGAACCCGCATCTGTCCCCAAATTCCGATTCGGCTATAACGGCCTGAATCCTTCTGCCATGCCGCCGTCCAGCCTTCCTTGATTTCAGGTGGAAACTGGTTTTGTACCCGGATTCCCGAAAATCCGATTTCTGAATTGGTAAAACTTCTTTTCCAGACCATTCCGGCTACCTCCTCGTGGATTCGATCTTTACCCGAGCCATAAACAATCAGTTCCGACTTACTCAATTCCATGCTTCCTGCCAGTCCCCTGAAAAACCGGCCCTCATCGGTACCCGAATGTAAACGGATCCCTTTGCCGGGCCGATGCAATAATCCCGGGTTTCCAAGAGAAACTGAAAAAACCGGGCTCGATCCTGCCACCACCCCAAAACCCGAATTCACCTGAAAATCGCCGATAATAATCTCCCGAAAAGTCTGTCCGGGCCGGATGAGAAAACCGGTGCTCAGGTGCTCCGGCACACCAGTACCCGGCATGGTCAGACAGGTATCACCGGCATTTTGATTCGTTTGAAGGCGAAACTCCCAGCGATGCGGTTCACCGATCTTTATCCGATACTTCATTGAAACCGGTGAAATCAGGTCCCCTGAATCGGAAGTCCTATCCAAAAAGGAAGCGTTTACCGGAACATTAACCGTAAACAGATGCGTCCGTGCCGGATGATCATCCGATACCTCTGCAAACGAACTATCCATATCCAGCAGCCAGTCCATGGCTATATCCGGATGCAGGCTCACTCCCTCCCACTCACCCGCCTCCAGCCATTCGGCCAGCACAGAGTCCGGATCGAAGCGGCTCAGCACCTGCGCAACGCCGACCACAGAGTTTAAGCTAAGGAACGTGATTAGGAAGATTTGTCTCATAGGTGTAATTCGCTTTACGTGAGTGCGGGATGACGTGAGGGCGTTAAGGACGTGAGGGCGTTAAGAACGTAAAGAAGGACAAGAACGTAAAGAAGGTTTCGGTTATCGGTCTTAAAGTCTTATCGTCTTATAGTCTTCTTGTCTTATAGTCTTTACTCAGTCGTCGCTAATTTCCACTACCGGTGTTACCCCCAATCCATTCCTTTGATCCAACCACCCTCTGACCCTGTATCCTTTTAATTTCCAATTGATTCCGAGCGATATACCAAAAGGAAGAACATCAAAAAGCCCAATCAATCCAACCTGGTCATTAATATTCACCCGGATGCCGGCTTTTACCGGTCCGAACTGCGACCGGCTCACAAGGAACCCAGTGGCCAGTCCGATCAGCCGGCCGGGTTCGTGGAACAGTAAAAATTGCATAGCCGGATCGCCCCGGGCAATAGCAGTTGCGGGAAGAATCCAGCCGGTAAAATCATACAGACTGACCTGAAGCATCAGGGTTTGGCTCATCGACCAGGTTGTCCGGATGTTTCCCCCAAGCCTGAAAACCAGGGGCCGGTCCTTCAGATCAATGAATGAAAACCTGAGCTGAAGCATACCGCTTATCTTTTTGAACTGCCTGAAATGGGATAGGTAAAGATGGTACCAGGAGAAGCCGGGAATGCCATCGCGGCAAACCAGGGCCGCCGATTGCCCCATGGCGGTGGTATAATCGACAGATAACCCTGTCGCATTCCAGTTGGACACGCAGTAATACTGTTTGGAGAAAACTGACCAGCCGATGCCTTCACCAACCTTAACGGCATCAGGCCAATCGGTGGTTCGCATGGCAGTTGCCATCGGATCCTGTGCAACCAGCCGAACCGGAGCTAGAAATAGTACCAGGGTAAAAAAACAAATCGGGCGCATCTTTCCGTTTTACCGGATATAGATGCGCCCGATCCATTGAAATGGAAAATATTCCGGAACTAATTTGTCTTAAACTTAAATGAAACCTCTTTCAGCGTTAGGTTGGCCTTGACCACCTTTTTAGCCAATCCGGCTTTAAAGTTCAGTAATTTGGCCTGCAGTGCTGCATTTCCGGCAGCAAGAATCTGAACAGCAAGGATTCCGGCATTGCGCGCTCCATCAAGGGCAACTGTAGCAACCGGGATTCCGGAAGGCATCTGGAGGATCGACAGGATCGAGTCCCAGCCATCAATCGAATTGGTTGATTTAATCGGCACCCCGATAACCGGGCAGATGGTCATCGCGGCAACCACGCCGGGAAGATGCGCTGCGCCGCCGGCACCGGCAATGATCACCCGAACACCTCGGTCAAAGGCCCCTTTGGCAAAATCAGCTACCAGATCGGGGGTGCGGTGGGCAGATAATGCATGAATTTCAAAAGGAATTTCAAACTCATCCAACAACCTTGCGGCCTCTTCCATAACAGGTAAGTCGGAGGTGCTGCCCATGATGATACTGACTAATGGATTCATTCGTTCAGGATTAATGATTAACTTCGCAAGGTAGGAAAAACAGCCAATTCAGAAACAATGGACACCCTTAAAGTTCTCGACAAAACCTTTGCAAGCTTCATTCCGTATCTGCGTATACAGGAGACTATTGTGCGAATGGCCGCGGACCTTGATCGCGACATGTACGGGAAAGACCCGCTTTTCCTGGCAGTGCTGAATGGCTCTTTTATTTTTGCCGCCGACCTGTTCAAACAGTTAAAGATGCCCAGCCGGATCTCCTTTGTTAAAATGGCATCCTATATGGGTACAGGCTCGTCGGGAAAGGTAGATCAGCTCATCGGACTTCAGGAAGTGATTACCGGTCATCATATTATAATTCTTGAAGACATTATCGATTCCGGACTGACCATCAACAAGTTATTGGAGCACCTGCATACCATGCAACCGGCTTCCATCCGGATCGCTACGCTATTGTTCAAACCAGATGCCTTTAAGGCAAACTTCAAAATCGATTACCTTGGCATTGAAATTCCAAATAATTTCGTTGTGGGCTATGGCCTTGATTATAATGGCTATGGCAGGAACAGCAAAGATATCTATACATTATAACCACCTGTAGAGACGCATGACATGCGTCTCTACGATAAATTTAATTATGGTCCAGCTCATCCTCTTTGGTCCTCCGGGCGCGGGAAAAGGCACTCAGGCACAAGCTCTTGTTGAGCATTTTAAGTTCATTCACCTTTCAACCGGGGATCTGCTCCGGGCAGAGATTGCAGCCCAAACGGAATTGGGTCTCGAAGCCAAACGGTTTATCGATGCCGGGGAATTGGTTCCGGATGAAACTGTCATCGGGATGATCAGAATCCTGCTCGATCGGATTGGTACGGTTCCGGGGGTACTCTATGACGGGTTTCCCCGTACAATGGCACAAGCTAAAGAACTGGATAAAATGCTGACATCTTGTAAGGAAGGAATCACCGCATTATTGTCACTGGAAGTGCCTCATGATGAGCTGGTTAAACGGCTTCTCCTCCGTGGTGAATTCTCCGGGCGCACCGATGATGCCGATATCGCTACCATCGAAAACCGTATTTCTGTTTATGAGGCAAAAACTCAGCCATTAATCGATTATTACACGCAACTAGGTAAATACCATTCCATTGCAGGGGTTGGCACCATCCAGGAGATCTCCCAAAGGCTTATTTCGGATGTTGATAAACTCTAATGATATGAATATCCATGCTCACTGATATTGTTGTCGGTTATCGGTTGTCAGTTACCGACAACTGACAACAGACAACTGACAACAATTTTTCGCTTTAAACATTCAAATGTAAACAGGCATGTCAACTGTCAACTTCATCGATTATGTAAAGATCTTCACCCGTTCCGGAAAGGGCGGGGCCGGATCGGCTCACCTGAAACGGGTGAAATACAACCCAAAGGCCGGTCCCGATGGGGGTGACGGCGGTCGGGGAGGACATGTGATCCTGCGGGCTAACAGCCAGCTGTGGACACTGTTGCACCTGAAATATAACCGGCACGTATTTGCTAAGGATGGTGTCGACGGAAGCAAGGACCAGAAAACCGGTGCCCAGGGTGATGATGTTTATATTGATGTACCCCTCGGCACCATTGCCCGGGATGGGGAAACCGACGAATTCCTGATGGAAATTACAGAGCCGGGCGAGGAGAAGACCCTGGTCAGGGGAGGCCGGGGAGGCCTTGGCAATGTCAACTTCAAATCGGCTACCAACCAGACACCCCGCTATGCCCAGCCGGGGGAACCCCGCATTGAGGGATCAATCATACTGGAGCTAAAGATATTGGCGGATGTCGGCCTCGTTGGATTACCGAACGCCGGTAAATCCACCCTACTATCGGTGGTCACAGCGGCCAAGCCTAAAATCGCTGAATATGCTTTCACTACCCTCACCCCGAATCTGGGTATAGTGGATTACCATGACAACCTCTCTTTTGTAATGGCTGACATCCCGGGAATCATCGAAGGGGCTCATGAAGGTAAAGGTCTGGGCCTAAGATTCTTGCGTCATATCGAACGTAACCCCGTTCTCCTTTTTATTGTTCCATCCGACAGCAAAGATATCCGCCAGGAATATGATATCCTGGTAAACGAACTCGAGCAATATAACCCCGAATTGCTTGATAAAAAGCGTATTCTGGGTATCTCCAAATCGGATCTGCTGGATAAGGAACTCATGCAGGAGGTCAGGAAAGATCTTCCGGATGTTCCTTACGTGTTCTTTTCATCGCTCACACACACCAATCTTGATAAACTGAAAGACCTGGTATGGCAGGTTCTCCATAGTGATTAGTCTATGCCCGAAAACCTGATTAATCTGGATAAAAAACTTTTCCTGGCGCTGAACCATTTCGCCACACCAGGTGCTGATCCTGTCATGAGATTTCTCAGCGGGCCGGTTCCCTGGATTCTTTTCATCTTCGGCTTTCTGATCATTTTATGGGGCACCCATTGGAATCAGTACCGGAACCGTTATCTGATCACGGTAGTCAGCCTGATACTGGCATACGCAATAAGTGAACAAACATCGGTTCACCTGTTTAAGGAGGTATTCATGAGGCTCCGCCCGTGCCATGAGCCCTCCTTAGCCGGACAAGTGCGCCTCGTTGCCAACCATTGCGGCGGGCAATTCGGCTTCGTTTCAACCCATGCAGCGAATTCTTTTACCCTTGGCATTCTCTCGGCTCTCCTGATTCATCGCAGATGGTTCACTATTAGCGTGTTCACCTGGGCAATTCTGGTCAGCTACAGCCGTATCTACCTCGGTGTCCACTATCCGGGAGATGTTCTGGGCGGAGTAGCACTCGGGAGCCTCATTGGGTACGGAGTGTTTATCGCTACTAACAAGCTTTTGAAACGTAAGGACGTGAGGGCGTGAGAGCGTTAATCAGCACATCAGCACATCAGCACATCAGCACATCAACAAATCAATAAATCATATGAGCCAGCTACGTTCACTCCGTGTAACCACTTTTCCAAAAGACGAAGATTCCGAATCCTTTATCAGCCAGATTGTTCATTATGACCGTGCAGGAAATGAGATTGCCCGTTATGAATACCACGGTCCTGATGAGTTTGAATCTAAAGTCGAAACCAGGTTCAACGAAAACAATCAGATGGTTGAAGTGACTACTTACATGGATGAACATGAAATTGTTGAACGAAAAGTATATGTCCGCAATAAGGACGGCCAGATAGAACAGGTGAATATCGAGTTTACAGATGGGTCGGTTTCGGTTCAGACCATCGAACGGGATGAGGAGAACAACAATGAGAACTGGATCGAACGGGATGAGGATGACGAGTTGGAATCCCGGGAGTTCCTGAAATTCAATGCGGAAGAAAAGGTGATCCTGCGGGAATTGTATGACTTCAACGATAAACTCACAGAAGCCTTTGAATATGAATACAATCCGGATGGGGAAATGTCGACCCTCAGGCATCTGGATGAACGCCGCAAACTGATCCTCGAAACGGAATTCAAATACGCAGAATCCGGATTGCTCCTCCTCCGGGCCAGCCGCAACCGGAAAGGTGAGCTATCTGACTATCTAAAGATTGAATATGACGATAACGGAAGGCCGGTTAAACAGTCATTCTCGGGAAAATACACCTTCCTTTTTGAGTATGATGAGAATGGAAACCCCATCGTGGAAGAAGAATATATTGGCGACTCACTGCTCGACAACCGAACAACCTACGAATATGACGCTAACAACCGGGTGGTTCTGGAGGAGCAGGTGAAGTTCAGTAAACGGTACGAATATGAGTATTATGATTAGGAGATGAACCAGCCGTTCGAGATTATAAAAATTGGGGTTAACAGGGCTATTCAGATCGCAGAATCAGCCAATGAACCGCATGATCATGATTTCGAGGAACTGCTGATCGGGATTGAAGGCGGGATTGAGCATTTCATTGATTTTAAAAAGGCCACTTTCCGGTCACCGTTTGTCAGTTTTGTAACAAAAGGTAAGATGCACCGGCTGGTTCCCCGATTGGCCGATGGTAAGTTCTCAATATGGGCAATAACCTTCCGTAGCGAGTTCATTCCGGAGACGACCTTTCAGCTTTATTCGTATTATCATGATCATGCCAACCTCCAGTTGCAACCGGGCGAGAGTTTCAACCGGATGACTGCAATCTGCGATATGATGTTGTTTGAAATGCATCAGCCTGTACCTGATTATGCCATTGTCCGTCATCTCCTGAGTGCCTTGTTTACTATGATTGAATCGGAACGGAGGAAATCTGAACCAGCCGTGGCAGATTTAGTGAATACACAGAACATCACATTCAAGAACTTTCTGCAAATTCTGGAAAACAACTTCCGCCGTCCGGAAGGTGTTGAATTTTATGCTGATAAACTATTCATGTCGGCGCGGAACCTGAACCTGATCTGCCAGAACATCCTGCAAAAAAGTGTATCTGAAATCATTGAGACCAGGAAATTAATTGAAGCGAAAAACCTGCTGATCCATACCGACAAGAACGTTTCGGAAATCGGTTATGAGCTGGGATACAATGAAAAGGCCTATTTCACTAACGTTTTCAAAAAGAAATCCGGGCAAACCCCTACTGAGTTCCGGAAGGAGATGAAAAAACTCAATACCTAAATTTACTACTCTTCTTCCGATTTGTGTTACCGCCGGTCACTCCGCTGGTTGCATCTTTGCATCAATAAATTAATACATGGCAAAATGGAAACAGCACTTAAAACAAAATGGGTTTATGACCCCGCTCACACCGAAATCTCATTCAAGGTTAAACACCTGATGATCGTGAACGTAAAAGGATTGTTCAAGGAATTTGATATGAATGTGTCAACCAACGGTGATGATTTCAACGGAGCAAAGATTGATTTCAAAATGAAGGCGGCATCCATCAATACCGGTGAAGCCGGCCGGGATACTCACCTGAAGAGTGCCGATTTTTTCGATGTCGAAAATTATCCGGAAATAACTTTTACGTTAGGTTCATTGAAACAAATTGACGAAGAAAACTTTGAACTTCTTGGAGACCTGACTATCAGAGGGATCAGTAAACCAATAAAGCTGGATGTGGAATTCGGTGGTGTCCAGAAAGATCCATGGGGCAATACCAAAGCCGGATTTACACTGACCGGGAAAGTCAATCGCAAAGACTTCGGCGTCCTTTGGAATGCCACCCTTGAATCCGGTGGTGTGCTGGTTGGCGAAGAAGTTAAGATCCTGTGTGAAGTGGAATTGGCCAAACAGAGTTGATACATGAGCGCATCAGACAAAATGCCTGTACTGTTCGTGGGGCACGGCAGTCCGATGAATGCCATCGAGGATAATGAATTCTCCAGGAGCTGGAAGGAGATCGGGAAGACTCTGCCACAACCCTATGCAATACTATGTATATCTGCTCATTGGGAGACCCGTGGAACCTTTGTGACTGCTATGGAGAAGCCGAAAACCATTCACGATTTTGGAGGTTTTCCGCAAGAACTTTTCGATGTGCAGTACCCTGCTCCGGGCAGTCCGCAGCTGGCAAAGGAGATTAAAAGCACAGTCACCAAAACGGATGTAAGCCTGGATGAAAAATGGGGACTTGATCATGGCACATGGAGTGTATTAAAACGTCTGTATCCTGAGGCTGATGTGCCAGTAGTCCAGATGAGCCTAGATTTTATGCAGGCTCCTCAGTATCATTATGATCTGGCAAAAGAACTGGCAACCCTGCGCAAAAATGGCATCCTGATCATTGGCAGCGGCAACATGGTCCACAATCTGCGGATGGTGGCCTGGGATAAGGTCCGGGAACCGGAATTCGGCTTCGACTGGGCAATTGAAGCCAATGAAAAAATGAAGCAATTCATTATTTCCGGCGATCATAAATCCCTGATCAACTATCAATCTCAGGGCAAATCTTTTAATTTAGCTATCCCTACCCCCGATCACTATCTGCCTCTACTTTATACGCTCGCTCTTCAGGAAAAGAACGAGCAAATCTCCTTTTTCAACGACAAACCCGTAATGGGCTCCCTCACAATGACCTCGGTGAAGATCGGTTAACTCGAAGTAATGGGAAGGGAGCCTCCTCCACAATTTCGTGATAAGCGACGGGATCCCCGCCTGCGCGGGGATGACAAGGTCGCAAAGTGAAAAGGAAGAGAGTGTGGGTGTGAGTGTGCCATTCTCCGGCACCACTCACCGTCCTTAACCGCGAAACCATGAATAAACGTTACTAAATTGTCATCGAAGAAGTGTCATCCCCACGCAGGCGGGGACCCCGTCGCTAACCGCGAATGCCCTTGGGGGACTCCGTCAAGCTTTTCCCCTCAATTCTAGCACCCAGTCCTATCCCTTCCGGTACCTCCACGACTCCCCCGAAACCGTACCGTATCCCTCCAATAACAGGGTCTTCCTCCAGCATGAGCGGAGTATCGAAATCGCACCAGGATACGCAGCCGGATGATAATGCCAAGTGAGCCGAGGCGGTAAAACCGAGTCTCGATTCCACAAAACCACCGATCTGCACTCTCATTTCAAACTGTTCGGCCAGCCTTATCATTTTCAGGGCCTTATATAATCCACCCGATTTACCCAGCTTGATATTCACATAATCGCAGGCTCCTAATGCGATCATCCGTTCCAGGTCATGGTGATCACCGCATGATTCATCGGCCATGATGGGAACGGGACTCGCCTTCCTGACCTTCGCCAGGTTCATGAAGTCCCACCGCGGGATCGGTTCCTCGCAAAACTCGATATTCATCCCGTCGAGTTCCGACAGTACACCGATGGCGGTCTCCAGGCTCCAGCCCTGATTGGCATCCAGCCTTAACGGAATATCAGGCCTGATGGCTTTCCGGATTTCACGTACCCGACAGAGGTCTTCCTGCAGAGTTCCACCAACCTTGATCTTAATGGCCGGATAGCCCTGATTCATAATCTCAAGGGCCTCTGCAACCATAGCTTCCGGATTACCGAAACTCACGGTATAATCCGTTATCAGTGTCTTTTTCAGCTTTCCGCCCAGAAAAGCAAACAGCGGAAGCCCGGCTGACCGGGCCGCTATATCGTGCAAGGCAATGTCAAAAGCGCTTTTGATGGAACTGTTCCCGTATATTATTGAATCCATGCGGCCGATACAAGCCTCGATATCAAGCGGATCCAGATTAATCAGTTTATCCTTCAGATATCGGCCTACAATAAGGGCAGTTTCCATGCTCTCCCCGTTGATGGTCTGAAACGGACAGCACTCCCCAAATCCGGTAAGACCTGACCGGGTTTCAATCTTAACCACCACATTTTCGGCATAATCCACCCGTCCAAGGGAGATCACAAATGGCCTTTTCAGCTTTATCCGGAGTGGAAATAAGTCGATCCGTTCAATAGGGTCAATCATAGGAATTTCTAGATTCGAATTTAGAATTCAGAATGCTGAAGTTGGAGATTCAAGTATCGCGAGGTCGATTACAATCACAACAATCACAACCCCGATAACCGATAACCGATAACCGAAATAAAAAATCCTACCTGAGCACCAGATTCTCAATAAAGAACTCCATCATCCTTTCTGCATCCACCGCAGTATGGCCGCGATCGGGACCTACCTGGACCTCGAAACTCTTGCGGGCTTTTTGCAAAGCAGTGATAAGCTGCAATGAGTTGGACGGATGGACGTTGTTATCCGATGTGCCATAATAAATCATGAGGTGTCCTTTCAGGTTTCCGGCATAGGTCATGATACTCGCGGAATCGTACCCGGCCTTGTTATCTTCCAGCAATCCCATGTTCCGTTCAGCATAGATATTATCATAATTCCGGTAATCGGTTACCGCGGAATTAGCGCAGGCAGCATGGAATACATCAGGGAACCGCAGCAGGCAGGTAGCCGAAGAGGTTCCGCCATAGGAAGTACCATAAATTCCAACCTTTTCCCTATTTACATATGGCCTGCTGAAGAGAGATTTGACCCCTTCGGCCTGGTCGTCCATCTCAACAATACCCAGGTGGCCGTAGAACGGATCCATGAAACGTTTACCCCGACCGGCAGCGCTGCGGGAATCGAAGGATGCAACCAAAAAACCATACTCGGTGGTGGCACCCGGGGTGGCAAACCGTTCGGTTGCAGCATTGGTAGCCGGACCGCCATAAACTGTAACCAGCACCGGGTATTTTTTAGATGGATCAAAATTCGTTGGAAACTGAAGAAGGCCATGCAGTTGAGTTTTCCCATCAGCGGCCGTAAAGGTGATCATCTCAACCTTTTTCAGACCCAGATCATCAAATTTAGTCATATCGCTCTTGGCCAATTCTGCAAGTATCTTCCCTTTTATATTCACCAGCCGGGTTGACGGCGGAATATTATGAGTCTGGACAACATCTGTAAAGTACTTATTATTAGGCGATAAAGTAACACTATGCAAATAAGCAGGATCAGTCAAACGAACATCACCTTTCCCATCGAGACCAACCTTATGCAATTGAAGTTTCATGTGGTTTTCGCCATCTCTTGCCATGTAATACAGGAATCCACCCTCTTCATCCACCTTCACGATATTGGCTACTTCAAAAGGATGATTAGTCAGTGTAACCAATAATTGGCCGCTGAGATCATACAGGTAGAAATTTTTAAATCCAGTTCGTTCAGATACCCAGATAAAGTGCTTGTTATCTTTCAGATACTGCATCATCGGAGAATTTTCGGTAAAGCTGGGCAGCCACTCTTCATGAATCACCACACGGCACTTGCCGGTTTCGGGACTGGCCGCTGCAAGCTCCATGATATCCTGCTTGCGGTTGGTGCGATGGAAAAGCAATTCGGTTCCGTCGGGAGTCCACTCCACTCCATAGATATAATGACCTACTACCTTGGTTTCAAATGGCTTGCCATCCCTGACATCCAATTTGGTAATCTTTTTAGTTTGCAGATCGTAAACCAGGATATCCACAACCGGGTTATTGGCGCCGACTTTTGTATAAGGCTCGATTTCAACAGAATCCTGTTGGAGTAGCTGGTTGTATTGGAGATAAAAATCCAGCACTTTGCTTTCATCGAAACGGTAGAAAGCCAGTTTCTTCCCATCCGGAGACCACCACATAGCAGTAACCTGGCCAAGTTCCTCACCATAAACCCAACTGGCAGTGCCATATTTGATCCGGTTTTTATCTGTTCCATCGGTAGTAATAGCCGTCAAGCCTGATCCATCTGTATTTCCCAGGAAGAGGTTATGGTCTTTGTACATCGCCTTAAGTTTTCCGTCGGGCGAAAGTGCCGAAGTATACTGCCTGCCACGCTGGGGCCGTTCACCGCCGGACCGTTGCATGCCCTGCCGGCCACCGGCTCCCATACGGCCACCCGGTCCGCCAGGGCCGGTTTCTGCCGGTACAGCACCTAATTCCGTAGCCTTGAGTTTTTTAACATCGTAGCTGTATTTCTTTCCGTCCCACTGATATTCAAAAGTCTTGCTGTCATCCTTCCAGGTAACCTGCAGCGATCCCTGTTTAACGGTACCCCGCATCAGCGGTGACATCTTCTGATACTGAGCATAACCCGGCATATCCTTGAGCCGGTCCTGGGCCCGGGTCATTAACAGTGACCCACTCGTAAGAATCAACCCGGCTGTGAAAAGCCAGCGAAAACCTGAGAAATTGATTAATCTTTTCATATCGTCTGAATTTACTTTGTTCAAAGATCGTAAAAAAACACCTTCCTAAAATGAGTTGAACAGCAGGTTTTGAGTAGAGTCCCCTCGGTTTTGTAACCGAACATAAAAGTAGATAACTTAGAGGAAAAATACACAATCTGTGCAAAGACCGTTTCACGTCTTGGGAAAAATATTCCATAGTAGAGTTTGGTTTGGGGTT
>Ga0265292_1000947_pt1 | contig 30195 bp, 37 predicted proteins | sample Munlanlewell296A_FD_189080 | JGI IMG/M metagenome (GOLD analysis project Ga0265292, IMG submission 189080) | Leachate microbial communities from a municipal landfill in Southern Ontario, Canada - Leachate well 296A | ecosystem: Engineered > Solid waste > Landfill > Unclassified | place: Canada... | reverse complement strand
CCCACCCCGCACCCTTGCTCTTCTTACTGTTCCAGAGTTTTTTCAGCTACTGAGGAAAGGGTTTCCTCAAGGCTTTCTTTCTGTGCTAGAAGTGCGAAAAGCAGGATATGTTTATCTGAAGAAAGGGAGAAAATGGGTTATAGAAGTTGGATCAACCTATGATCAATGGAGAAACAGACTTCTGCCGCCTCCTTCTCAACACTCTGTGCGAGGTTTGACTGCATTCCACGTTTCCGGGAAAGTCCGGGGCGTCGTGAAACTCCATTTTGATTTTTCAAAAAGTACGACAATCCGGAGTAACGAAATTCTCGTGACAGGAATGACAAACCCACAACTTTTTCCTATGTTGCGTCGCGCACGAGCCGTCATTACGGATGAGGGAGGGATAATGTGCCATGCGGCGATTATTGCACGAGAATTACAAAAGCCCTGTCTGGTAGGAACGAAAGAAGCGACGCAGGTTTTTCAAGACGGAGAGATGATTGAGCTGGATACGGCAAATGGGATAGCTCGCAAACTTGCCAAAAACAAACTCCACCCAAAAGAGGGTGGAGTAAGAAATCTAGAATTTACTAATTAGAACTTCAGATCGTCGAGGGCGTCAGCGCCAGTGTCGGCTGCTGGTGCGCTCTCAACCGGAGCTGCTTGCGGTTGTTCGCCGCCTTCGGTCGTGCCGCCGGCTGCGCCAGTCATTTCTGATTTGCGCGGGCCTTTGCGGTAACCTTCAGGCTCATAGATTTTCAAGTTCACACGAGCGTGGTTTTTGGCGCCGACCACACGCAGAAGCGTGCGGATGGACTTGGCGGTTTGGCCTTGGCGGCCAATGACCTGCCCGAGATCCTCAGGGTTCACTTTCAGGGTAATGAGTACACCCATTTCGTCGACAGTACGTTCAGCGGAAACGTCGGCGGGATTATCGACAATCGCCTTGACGACGAACTCTACGAACGCTTGGTCATCCAACATATCTGCCATAGTGTTTTCCAGTAATGATTTAATGAATAGCGGGCAAGTCTCCGGTCGACCTGCCTGCCGGCAGGCAGGCAGCCGGTACTTTTGTGCCGCAACGCGGGTATCATAGAAAAGGCGGCTCGGCGTGTCAACAAAAAAACAGCCGAAGGGCCGTTTTCTGCGTGTGGCCGACGGTGCTAGGCCGCGGCTTCGGGCGCTGCTTCAGCAGGCGTTTCTTCCGGTTTAGCTTCAGGTTCTGCTGGGGTTTCAGCCGCTGGCGCTACTACCTCAGGTTCAGCGACGGGTTTTTCCTCGGCCTTGGCTGTCACTGGCGCTGCTTCAGCCTTTGTTTCTTCGGTGCTCTTCTTTTTGTGCACGACCGTTCGCTTCACCGTCTCCACGATTTTCTGGTCGACAAACAGGTTGTGCACGGTGTCTGACATCTGCGCACCCTTGGACACCCAGTATTTCACGCGTTCACCATTCACCTGAATAGTGGCCGGTTGTGTGCGCGGGTTGTAGAAACCAAGAATCTCCAAAGCAGGGGCTTGCGGGTCGCGGGCCTTTTCCGACACAACAAAGCGATAAGTCGGCTCTTTCTTTTTTCCCACGCGGTTCAAACGGATCATTAACATAACGAAAGCATCGTAAGGGAGTTTGGCAACCCTGTCAAGGCGCAGTTGCCAGCGCACGCCCGGCACGCTACACTTTCCCTATATGGCCCAGAAAAAAGTCGACACGCAGGAAAACGTCATCGTCAAACTTATTGACGATTTGTTGAACCTCGCGGCCTACAATAACGCCTCAGACATTCACCTTGAGCCGGAGATCGACAAGATTCGGGTGCGGTTTCGCATTGACGGCGTGTTGCGGCAGGTTGAGGATCACCCTCTCTCCATGCATGAGTCGCTGCTCTCGCGGTTGAAGGTCGTGGCGGGCATGGATATTGCCGAGAATCGCAAGCCGCAAGAGGGTCGGTTTCAGCAGTTGCTGAACAATCGCGACTATGATATTCGTGTGTCGATTTTCCCCACCGTCTACGGACAGAACGTGGCCTTGCGGTTGCTCGACAAAGCGTCCGTGACGCTCGGCCTCGACTCGCTGGGGTTTGAGTCTGAGGCGCTGCTCCTCTACCAAAAAATGATCAAGCGGCCGTACGGCGTAATTTTTGTGACCGGCCCGAACGGTTCCGGCAAAACGACCACGCTCTACTCCACGCTCGCGGTGCTGAACTCGGTTGAGAAAAATATTGTCACCTTGGAAGACCCGGTGGAGTACCAGTTGGAAATTGTGCGGCAGACCGAAGTGGACCCTTCGATTGGTGTGACCTTTGCCACCGGATTGAAGATGTTGCTCCGCCAAGACCCGGATATTGTGATGGTCGGTGAAATTCGTGACCGTGAAACCGCCGAGATTGCGGTGCGGGCGGCGTTGACCGGTCACTTGGTTATGAGCACGTTGCATACGAATGACTCGGTCGCCTCGGTGGCGCGGCTCGTGGACATGGGTATTGAGCCGGTGTTGTTGGCGTCCGCGACGATTGGGATTATTGCGCAACGGTTGGTGCGGCTGGTGTGTCAGAATTGCGTCGAACACTACGAACCGGCGCCGGAATTATTGAAGCAGCTGAACGTGACGCCAACGCCAGGCATTCAGTTTGCCAAGGCCAAGGGCTGCACGGTCTGCGGCATGACGGGCTACCAGGGACGGATCGGAATTTTTGAAGTCTTGCCGGTCGACGATGAGTTTCGTAACCTCATCGTCACAGGCAGTTCGTACGACGCCATGGTTAAGCTTGCTCGTGCCAAGAGTATGCGTACGCTCCGCGAATCTGGCTTGGCCAAAGTGGTTGCCGGGCAGACGACGCTTGAAGAAGTCTTGCGCGTCACCACAGCCGGCGAAGGGGAATAGTGCACGACAAAAAAAGAAGGCCAGTGTGCGTGCTGGCCCGGTTTGTGTTTCACGGATGCGGGGTGGCGCCGATATCACGTAGCCGATTCCGCGCAGCTTCTTCTGCTGTCTGGAACTGGAATGCAGCGTCGAAGTCGCCACGTTCGAGTGCACGCTGTTTGGCGATGCCCAAAGCGAGTGGTCTGGGGAGGTGGAACGAAAGGTGGTGTGAAAAGACAGTGGCCATCAGGGCACGCGTGTCCACGACCTGCGCTTCGAGCACCTCTGGCAGACCATCGGGTGAAGGAGATGTCGGTTCGTCCAGTGCGAGTCGAACTTCCAGATCCTCGAGTCCGTAGAACAGGTTGAGGTAGCGGAAGTACGTCTCCACCAAATTGCACGGCGGTTCAGCCACTGCTTCACTGGCCATCGCGTCTTGGGGCGCGGCGGGCATGGAAACGACCGCTGGCGTCGTTTGACCCGCAGTCATATTCAAATTCAACATGACCGCATAGGTCTTTACAAGAAGTTCTGGCGGGGCGGAAACTCCTTTTCGCAATTCTGCGGCCGCACGAGCGAGTAGAGTCTCCCATTCACTGCTCAGTATTCGGGCCATACATGTTCTCCTTGGGTTGGATTCTAATGCAAAAGGGCGTGCCGCAGTTTTACCGCATTGCCGACTAGGCGTCAAGGCAAAAAAAGACCCGGGGTGTTGTACCTCGGGTGGACTTCGCTTCGCTTCGCTTGAAGGTGCGGCGGGCGTTAGGCGACGACGACCAGCTGTTCCTTGGTGAGGAAGCTGGCGATTCGCCTGGCGGTTCCGTCACGGTCGAGTTGAAACTGCCGAAGCCAGTCCGGCTTGTTCCCGATTCCGTGAAAGAGCGCGGTGGCGATTCCTCCCCAAATGTCGGGGTCCCATCCGACGAGGGCGATCGGTTTGGCCGGACGCCCCGCCTTCACCTCCTCGATGTTGGCGTGGCAAAAGGCCGCGATGATGTCGAGGTCGGTGCGCGGGAAGAGGATAAATCCCGCCGACCGCTCGAAGATTTCCCCGAGACACCAGCCCCGGATGCAATGCTTGCTTGCGGCCGGGAGATGACTCACGCCGGCGCAGAGGTCGACGAGCGGGACGCGGCTCGGGAACGGGGCAATCTCCCTCGGCAGAACGAAGCCGATGAATTTCTGCGCGCCAATCCCGGTGAGCCAGGCGAAACGGCCGATGGGGATAGCACGGTCGGGAGTGGTCGGTTGCTCGACAGGAACGCCGAGCTCTGCCTCCGAGCAGCAGGCGATCGGCATGTTCAGCGTACCGAGGACGTCCGTCAGAAGGGTGATGAAGCACTCATGACGGAGCGTTTCAAGGTACATTTCAACTGCCCCCGCCATGAAGAGCACGGGCGGGTGTTCCGCAGCCTGCTGTTGGCTTGGGAACCATGAAGCAGGGCAACCCATAACAGGTACCTCCTTGAGAAACGGGCTGTGTAGTAAGGGCTTTCCGAAGCGGCCACAGGAGGGATACCAAGGCTAGGCGAATTGGTCAAGTGGATGAAATGTAAAAAAAGACCCGAGGGTGTGGAGTCTCGGGGTTAGTGCGCCAGCGGTTCGGTGAGGTGGTGGCTGGGCGGGGCGTTGGCTTCCAGGGTGGGAGTCGGCGTGGTCGGCTCAGCCTGGGACGCAGCGACCGGGGGCGTGGCGGTTTCCGGTTCGGCGGCGGGGTGGGTGTGCGCGAGGGCGCGATTCAGGAGCGAAGGCGACAGGCGACTGAGGCTATTATGGCCTCCCATGGTGAGGGGCACGGTGCCCTCCTACGAATGGATGGGGAATGAGCTGGTGTTCATCAAAGGTGCGCCGACTATATGAGGCATATCAGGCCCCGGGTTTTTGGTCAAGCGTCAGTCGGATCCTGGGCGCGTGTAGGAGCGAAGAAGTCTTGCTCATCGGCAGCCCTGATGAGCGGGATGAACCATGTGTGCCAGAGTTCCGGTGCACCGGCTGTGATGCTGGGTTGGCACTTCGCCACGACCATCTGCCGCGTAACGCCATGCGCTTTCCACATGACGCCGCGTGTGGCGAAGTTTTGCATCACGGGTTGGAGGCGGTCCAGCGCCCGCGCGAATTTGGCTTCGTTGGTTTGACCCATTTCGAACTCACGCCAGAGCTCGATAAAGTGCGTCGCCTGTTCAGGCGGGAGCATCCGGTAAATGCGTTGAGCGGCGGCGTGCTCGCGGGCGGGAGCGGCTGCGCGAGCCACCTCGTCGTAGGCGTAGGCATCTCCTGCGTCAATTTCCACGATATCGTGGTTGAGCAGGAGCGTCACCGCATGGTCCACATTGGTTCCGGGCAGCGCATACTCCTTGAGCACATGCGCCATCAGACTGACGTGCCAGGAATGCTCTGCGGTGTTCTCATGGCGAGATGCATCACTGATGACGGTGCCGCGATTCACCCACTTCAGCCTGTCCGCTTCCATAAGGAAGGCAAGCTGCATTTCTAAACGGTCTTGGTTCACGTGAACGGTCCTCCGGGTGGGGGGGTAGGCAGCGGACTCACAAAGATCAGACGTGAAGAGACGGTAAACCACCCGGCGGTTTAGGTCAAGGTGTGCTGACATACTCATTTTTTAGTTGACAGACAAGAGGAAATCCGTTTGAATACCCGCGTTCACGAATCTGTTCGATCCTTCTACTCCTAGGGGGCTTCCATGTCTAAGACGTGGCAGTTTGCAGTGATTGGCGGCACAGGAATGGGCGAACTTTTTTCCAAATTTGAAGGGTTCGTTCCTCGACATGCAGTCGTCGACGTTCCTACTGTAGGCTTGCGCAGGGTTCACTACGCTGAGGTAATCACCGCCAGTCAGGAATTCATTTTCATTGACCGACACCGCGCCGTCGGTCCTGACATGGAAGGGGACTTTCTCTTGCCGCATCAGCTTGACCACCGATTGTACATGGGCCTCCTCGCCCACTTCGGTGTGAGGTATGTTCTCGCAATGTCGGCTGTCGGTGGAATTTCTGCGCGACGGCCGAATGTTGTAGGCGCAATTGTAAGGCCTACCGACTTCATTGATTTCACGCACGGCGTGTACACGTTCGCCAGGCAGAATTGCAATGACCCAACGACCTTTCATCGTTCGTCCGAGGGATTGCTTTGTTCTCTTGGGCGGGACGCTGATGAAGAGCCGCTCATCTTGGGGGTTGGCACGCGTGGTCCCCGCTTTGAAACGCAGGCCGAGTCTTCTCTCTACAGCAGGGTTGGCGTCGACCTGCTGGGAATGCAAACGGCCGTACCCGAAGCCGTGTTGGCGCGAGAAGCTTCCATGCACTATGCGCTCAGATGCGTTGTGACCAATCTTCCGCTTATGGCGTCAACGAGTGGCCACAGCGTTGCGGAAGTCATGGTTCGTGCACAGCCTGGTCTCCAGGCATGGATATTCCGTACCATGCGTCGGATTTCTTTGAATGGTTCGGGCGCGTGGAAGTGTCCGTGCAGCAACGCACCCCCTGTTTTCGATGTCGTGAAGGATCTCCAGTTCAATTACACAACGCCCGATCTCTGATCAGGCGTTTTCTTTTAGCGGTTCCCGTGTTTGCGGATGACGTCCTCGACGTCTTCCATTTTGATGGAGAGCAGTTTGGAGATGCCGTCGTCGCCCATGGTTACGCCGTAGAGGATGTTGGCCTTCTCCATGGTGGCGCGGTTGTGGGTGATGGTGATAAATTGCGTTTTTTCCGACAGCTTTTCCAAGATGGCGGCGAAGCGCATGGAGTTGGCTTCGTCGAGCGCGGCATCAACTTCATCGAGCACCACAAACGGCGCCGGGTTGTTGGCGATGATGGCACAGATGAGCGCGATGGACGTGAGTGCGCGTTCACCGCCGGAGAGCATGGCAATAGAGGAGAGTTTTTTGCCGGGCGGCGTGGCCTGGATGTCGATGCCGGCCACCACGCGTTTCACTTTGGCGGGTTGCGCGGCGGGTTGTGGCGCCTCGAGATCTTCTTCGTCTTCGTCATCCTCATCGTCCTCGTCGTCGCTGTTGGTAACTTTTTCCGCCACGTCTTGCTTGATGAGCGTCAGCTTGGCGCGGCCGCCGTTGAACAGCGTGCGGAAGAATTTGCTGAACTGCTCGTTGATTTGTTCGAACGAGGCGTCGAACAGGGTCTTGATGGTTTCGTCGAGTTCCGCGATGACTTGCTCCAGATCGGCCTTGGCTTTGGTCAGGTCAGCGATTTGTGTGGTCAAAAAGTCGAACCGCTCTTTGGTCTGCTCGTACTCGGCTGTGGTGCCTTCCTCAATGCCGCCGATGAGTTCGAGTTGGTGTTTGAGTTGCAAAATGTTTTCTTGTTCTTCTGTTGAGGTAGAACCGGTCTGACCTTTTGTGTCGGCGTCGGCCAAGGTGGCGGCCCGGACGTCTTCAGGCAATTCAGCGGTGAGTTCGCGCACCAAGTCTTCGCGGCGCGTGTCGAGTTTGGCGAGCACAATGCGAATGTCATTGACCGCCTGCGTTTGCACGTTTAATTTGTGCTGAATGTCTTGAAATGTTTTTTGCAGGCCGAACAAACGGTCCTTCTTTTTTTGCTCGGTTTGGTGGAAGGAAGAAATTTCTTCGCGGACTTTGGCCAAGTCGCGGTCAAGCCGCACTGTTTCGCCTTCAATTTCTCCGCGGCGTTGTGATAGTTCGGCGGCGGCCTTTTCCGGCGATGACGCCTGGCGTTTGACGCTGGTGAGCGTTCGCTCAACTTCAGTCAGTTCTGTTTGCAAACCGTCGAGTGTGGCGCTGGCTGTGCGCTGCCGCTCTTCCGCCACGCGGGCGCGGGTTTCTGCTTCAGCCACATCGCGGGCGAGCGCTTCACGTTTTTTGCTGAACTCGGACAGTTCGCCCTGCACGGCAATCAACTCGGCCGGGTCGTGCAGTTGGGACGCGTCCAGGCGCGTGCGTACGGCGACCATGCTCTGTTTGAACTTCGCCGCATCGCGTTTGAGTTTGGCAATTTGCTCGACGTTTTCGATTTTTTCCAACGCATCAACAACGCTGTCTGCTTCGGCCATGAGTTCAACCAACGCCGTTTTTAGTTCTTCGGGTTTGAGCAGGCCTTCTTCAGAAAAGGCGGCACGGGCTTTTTCCAAGGCTGCGTCGAGGCGGGCGAATTCTGCGCTGAGCTTGTCCAACTCTGCACGCTTTGTCTCACGGCCGCGTTGCTCGCGCTGCTGTTCTTGGTTGGCTAAGTCGCGCTCAGATTCCGCTTCCGTGATTTTTCGTTTGAGTTCTGCCAGGCGGCGTTCCAGGAACACCAGGTCAACGTCGCCGCTGGCCAGTGCCTCGGCATGCGCGCGGCCCTGCAAGGACGCCAGCTCTTCCACGAGCGCGTTTTTTTGGTTCAACAGTTTGGTGTACTCAGTCTGCATGCGCTGGAACACTTCGCTCGTTGTTTGTTCACGTTCAATGGCGGAAAGTTCAGCTTGGATGCCGCCGAGCTCGTGTTCAAATTTGGCGCGGACGACGTCAGTTTTTTCAAACTCCGCATGCTGCTGTCCGCGTTCCAACGCGAGCGTGCGCAGTTCACGCCCAAACACTTCGCGCTGTTTGGCGCGCAACTCGCGTTCAACTTCTTCGCGTCGTTCAAGCCGCTTCACCTGCCGCGTGAGTGAGCGCATGCGTGGTTCAATTTCCAACACGATCGCCTCAGCCTGCTGCAAATTTTCCTGCGTGTGGTCGAGCTTGGTTACGGCCTGATCGCGTTTGATTTGGAATTGCCGCACTCCGGTGGCGTCTTCAAACAACTCCTTGCGTTCCTGCGGGCTGACCACCAAAAACGAATCAACCATGCCCTGGCCGATCACAGAATACGACCGCTGTCCAAAGTTTGCCTTGGCCAACATGAGCTGAATGTCATGCAGCCGCGCCGCCGACTTGTTAATGAAGTACTCGCCTTCGCCCGCGCGGTTGATGCGCCGTGTCAACGCCATTTCGGAGTAGTCGATTGGCGCCCGGCGGTCTTCATTGTTCAATGTCAACGTGACCTCGGCCGACGACAACCGCGTTTTTTTATCAGACCCGGCAAAAATCACGTCGTCGGATTTTTTCCCGCGCAACATTTTAATGCTCTGTTCACCAAGCGCCCAACGAATCGCGTCAGCGGTGTTGGATTTACCCGAGCCGTTTGGGCCCACGATCGCCGTAATGCCACGCCGAAATTCGAGCGTGACCTTGTGGGCGAAAGACTTGAAACCTTGAATGTCGAGACGCTCGAGATACATACGGATACCTGATGATTGTACCAGTCAGGCCGCGTTTGGTAAACTCACCACGCCATGATTTCTGACTGCATTTTCTGCGCCATCGTCGCCGGCGACGCACCCAGCCACAACATCTGGGAAGACGAGCACCACCTCGCGTTTCTCTCGATTTTCCCCAATACCGAGGGGTTTTCGGTCGTGGCCACCAAAGAGCACCGCGGGAGTGACGCGCTGGAGCAGCCCGACGAGGTCTTGGCCGGCTTGGTGCTGGCTGCCAAAGCCGTGAGCGAGCGGCTCAAGAAGGCATTTGATGACGTGGGCCGGGTCGGCTTGGTCTTTGAAGGCTACGGCGTTGATCACCTGCACGCCAAGCTGTTTCCGATGCACGGCACAAACCCCAACGCCTGGACCGCCATCAAATCGCAGAACAAAAAATTCTTCCCGCTGTACGAAGGCTACATTTCCTCGCACGACTTTGAACGCGCCAACGACGACGAGCTCGCCCAACTCGCCAGCCGCATCCGGGGCGACCGCTAGCTCGCCTGCGTAATTTTCAGCAGGAACAGGCCGATCATCAACAGACCGAGCGTGAGTTTGACGATCGTGCCGCCCAAAAACGCCACCACCGTCACCCGGCCGCGGCGAATGGCAAAGACATTGTCGTTGCCCACCATCATGCCGGCGATGATGCCGCCCAGAATCGGGCCCACCACCCAGGTCGCAACAGGTCCCATGAGTGTGCCCACCAAGCCGCCGACCACCGCGCCAAACACTGACCACGGCGAGGCGTGGAATTTTTTCAGGCTCCACACGGTCGACATCCAATCCAGGAACACCGTGGCAAAGGCGAGCGCCGAAATAACAAGCAAAAATTCTGTCGTGACTTTGGCAAATCCCGTCACTACACCGTAGAGAAAAATGCCAAACCAAATGAGCGGCGTGGAGGGGATGATCGGAATGAAAATCCCAATCAAACCAAGCACCATGAGTCCCAGTGCAAGGATGACAGCAGCTCCCCCGGCGAGATCCATGTTATTCCCAGCCCTTCACTTTGAGCGCGGCTTCCGCGGCGGCAACTTGCGCTGCCTGTTTGGAGTCGCCCGCGCCTTCAGCCACGGCGTCGTTGTTGAACATGACGGCAATGGTGAATTGTTTGGCGTGGTCCGGGCCGCTCTCGCTCACCACGCGGTACCCCGGCGTGACGCCGAGTTTTTCCTGCGAGAGTTCCTGCAGTTTGGATTTGGGGTCAAGGTAGAGCCGGTGTTCCAGGATGTGCGGCAATTTGGGCAGGAGGAGTCGGCCAATAAGTCCGCTGCAGGCCTCGTAGCCTTGGTCCAGGTACAGCGCACCAATCACCGCTTCCACGGCGTTGGCCAAAATCGACAGCCGCGCCTTGGAGTTGGCGTCGCGCCGTTCGCCTTTGCTCAAAAACAAAAAGTCGTCGAGCTGCATTTCCTGCGCCAGTTCAGCCAGCATGCGCGCATTCACCAAGGCCGCGCGCCAGTTGGTCAGCTCGCCCTCAGGATTGGGGTAATGGTTGTAGAGGTGTTCGGTGACAACCAATTCCAAGACCGCGTCGCCGAGGTATTCGAGACGTTCGTTGTGGGCCAGGTGGAACTCCGGATTCTCATTCAGGTACGACCGGTGGACAAGTGCTTGGGTGAGGAGGTCGCGATTTCGGAAGGAGACGCCGAGGTGTTGCTCGAGTTGGCTGAGGTCTGTCATGGGGCGGCCGGGGGTTCTTGAGCAGCAGGTGGCGTTGGAGTAGCCGGCACTGGAGCCATACCCCGAGGTTCAGGGGCAGCCACTTCGCCGCTCGCTACCATGTCTTTGAAGATGGCACCGAGCACACCGTTCACAAATTTGCCGCTGGACTCGCCGCCAAAACTTTTGGCCAACTCAATCGCTTCATTAATGGCGACCTTGGGCGGGATGTCTTTGGCGTGTTTCAACTCGAACAAGCCGATGCGCAGAATGTTGCGGTCGACAATGGTAATTTGTTCGAGGGGCCACTCGGGCGCGTACTGTACGATCAGCGCGTCGATTGGCTCTTGGTTTTCGGTCACGCCGCTCACAATTGCGCGTGCGAAGTCGCCGTCAGAGAAATCCGGGGCGAATTCCTTGAGATTTTGCTCCAGGAGCGGGGACAACGTCGCAGGTTGGCGACCGTTGAAGTCCCATTCGTAGAGCGTCTGCATGGCAATGGTGCGAGCGAGGTGTCGGTTGGCCATAGGCCGGTCGGTTGTTTAGTGCGCTTCGTGGTCGTGTTCGGCGCTTTCTTTTTTCTGGGCTTTTTTCTGCGCCTTGGTCAGTTTGGCGTTGAGGTGCAGCACGTCGCGGCCGCGGTAGTAGCCGCAGTGTGAGCAGGCGCGGTGGCCGAGAATCTTCTTGCCGCAGTGGCTGCAGGCAAGCAGGTTGGGTTTGTGAAGGGCGAAATGGCTGGAGCGGTCGCGCTTCGATTGTTTGGTACGGCGTTTGGCTGGGAGTCCCATGCGGTCAGTTCCTTATAACGTCAATAATGCGGTCTGGCATTATCCTAACGCACTGGGCGTGATTTTGACAAGCCGCATTGACATAAAGGCCTATCCGTTGATAGGGTGGCGGTGTTTCGCTCAGTCACTCAAACAAGCGAAAAAGGGGAGGAGGCTCTTTATGAATCGAGAAAAAGTTAAGGACGCTGTGGATCAAGTGGTTGATGAGCTTGTCGGACCAAGCGGGGCGTTTGAAGCAAAGTTGAAAGGGGAACAGACTCTCGAAATGATGGGAGTCGAGGACGTTGACATTACAGATTTTGTCTTCGATGTCGAAGATGAGCTCTTGAACGTGTATGGGATCGATATCGTGATCGACAGCGATTCGCTCTCCATCACCATGACCGCAGACCAGATCGTCGATGCCATCATGGTGCTCCTTCCGTCGGAGTGATCTTAGCTCAGCTGCAAACGAAAAATGGAGGTCTAGTTATGACAACAGGCAGAGAATTGTTCAGCACTGTCCGTGACGTTCTCCACGAGTTCATCAACGACGACGTGGTCGAAGGTGACGTTTCCGGTGAAAAACCAATCACCTCGGAAACGACACTGGAAGAACTGGACATCAGGGAAGACCGGTGGCCTGACCTGCGGTACCAGTTCGTTGAGCGGTTGTTCATCACTGGTGGGTTGGTGGAAGAGAAGATCGGCTATGACCCAAAGATGACCGTGGGTCATCTCTCTGACCAACTCGCCTCACTCTTCGCCGATCTGGACGATTAATTGCTACTTCACGTCAACCCCCCCCTCAGCCAGAATCTCTCGCTGAGGGATTTTTTTTATTCGTCCTTAGACAAACGTCACGCTCGCGACTTCATCCTTTTCTTCTTTGAAGCGCATCAGACGAACGCCTTGGGTGTCGCGGCCGAGCACAGACACGCTCTTCAAGGGCAGGCGGATGACTTGTCCGCGGTCAGAGATGACGATCACGTCTTCTTGTTCGCGTGTGGCATTCACGATGAAGGCGCTGACAATGGAGCCGGTTTTTTCCGTGATTTTGGCAGCTTTGGTGCCGCTGCCCCCGCGACCCTGGATGCGGTATTCTTTCACCGGTGTGCGCTTGCCATGACCGTGCGCCATGACGACGAGCAGTTGTTCGCTCGCGTCGACTTTGCCATCAGAGATCAGATCCATGCCAGCGATGGTGTCCTTGCCTTTCATGCGCATGCCACGTACGCCGGCCGCATTGCGGCCCATGGGGCGGAGCTGTTTCTCGGGGAAGCGGATAGATTGTCCGCCGGCACTTACGAGAATGAGGTCGTCATTACCGCCGGATGGTTTGACCCATTCCAAGTAGTCGCCTTCGCGCAACTTCAACGCGATCAAACCGTTACGACGCACGTTGGAGAAAGCGTCTCGTTCAACTTTTTTAATAACACCTTGGCGGGTGAGCAGGACCAAGAATTTGAATGCCTTGAGGTCAGGTGTTGCCAGCACTGATGACACTTTTTCATTTGGGCGCAGTTCCAAAAAGTTGACGATCGCCTGGCCCTTGGAGGTGCGCGAGGCCTGTGGCACGTCGTATGCTTTCAGTTGGAACACGCGGCCGGTCGAGGTGAAGAACAACAAGTCAGCGTGCGTGTTGGTGGAGAAGAGGTGGTCCACAAAGTCTTCTTCTTTGGTGGCCAAACCGATCACACCTTTGCCGCCGCGCGATTGAACTTTAAACGTGTCTGGTGGCACGCGCTTGATGTAGCCGTCGCGGGTGAGCAACACGACTGTGGGTTCGTTCGGAATCAAATCTTCCTGTGAGAACGTGCCCACGGCGTTCGGCACAATTTCCGTTTTGCGGTCGTCGCCGAACTGCTCACGCAAGCCTTCGAGTTCTTTGCGCACCACGCCGGTGATCCGTTTGGGCGAGGCGAGGATGGCTTCGAGCTCTTTAATGAGCTTCACTTTTTCGTCGTGCTCTTGTTCGATTTTGAGGCGCTCAAGGTTGGCCAGCTGTTGCAAGCGCATTTCCAAAATGGCAGTGGCTTGCAGGTCGGACAGTTTGAAGCGTTTGATCAAGTTCACCTTGGCTTCGTCTTTGTCTTTGGACTTTTTGATGGTGCGGATGATTTCGTCGATGTGCGCGAGTGCAATCAGCAACCCTTTCAAGATGTGGTCGCGGGCTTTGGCGACGTCTAACTCATATTGGGTGCGCCGACGGATCACTTCGCGGCGGTGTTTCACGTATTCTTCCAGCACCATCTTGAGCGTGAGCACACGCGGCTGGATGCCATCGACCAAGGCCAGCATGTTCACGTGAAAGGTCTGCTGCAGCTGTGTCATTTGGAAGAGACGGTTCAAAACTTTTTTGGGGTAGGCGTCTTTTTTTAGCTCCACCACCACGCGCACGCCGTCTTTGTCTGATTCGTCGCGCAGGTCGCGGATACCGTCAAGTTTTTTCTCCGTCACGAGCTCGGCAATGTGGCTGATGAGTTCAGACTTGTTCACCTGGTACGGCATCTCGGTGATGAGAATACGATAGGCGCCGCTCTTCTCTTCCACAATCTCGCTCTTGGCGCGCATCACAATTGAGCCCTTACCGGTGGCGTACGCGGCCTTGATATCTTCGCGGTTGTAAATGATGCCGCCGGTGGGGAAGTCCGGTCCGGTGATGAATTTCATGAGGTCATCTACCGTGGCGTCGGGCTGGTCAATCAAATGGATGATGCCGTCGATGAGTTCGGTCAGGTTGTGCGGCGGAATGTTCGTGGCCATGCCCACGGCGATGCCGACGGTACCGTTGAGCAGCAAGTTTGGCAGCAAGGCTGGCAAGACGCGCGGTTCTTTTTGCGTGTTGTCGTAGTTCGGGGAAAAGTCGATGGTGTTTTTGTCGAGGTCAGTCAGCAGCGCATCGCTGATGCGGGCGAGTTTGGCCTCGGTGTAGCGCATGGCGGCAGCGGAGTCGCCGTCCATCGAGCCAAAGTTTCCTTGGCCGTCCACCAACGGATAGCGCATGGCAAAATCTTGCGCCATACGGACCATGGCGTCGTACACGGCAATGTCGCTGTGCGGGTGGTATTTACCAAGCACTTCACCAACCACGGTCGCGGATTTGCGGTACTTGGCGCCCGGCCGTAACCCAAGTTGCCACATGGCGTAGAGGATGCGGCGGTGGACAGGCTTCAGACCATCACGCACGTCGGGCAGTGCACGCGACACAATCACCGACATGGCGTAGTCCAAATACGCCCGTTGCATTTCTTCGGCAATGGGCAGCGGCTCAATGTGGCCGACCAGGCTGGTCATTGGCCGGTCTTTGTCCGGCGGCGTTGGCGTAGATTTTGTGATGAGTTTCTTGGGAGCCATGTTAGTTCGTGTTCACCGTTGTTTCAAATTGGGGGAAGATTTCTTGCTCGGCTTTGCGGATAATTTCTTCTTGGCTGTCGTCGCCGTTCAAAACTCGGTCCCAGCCGGCCTTGATGCCGGGCACGTTGAAATTTTTTGCAAAGCTGGCGAAGAACGTGTCGCCGGTTTGGCGCGGGTGCATGACAGCGCCGAATGCCGCCCAGATGATCACGATGAGCGCAAAGCTGCTCACCACGAGCGGGACCATGTACTTGCGGCGGTGTTCAAAAGAGGCGGGGTTGGGAGGTGTTGGTTTTTTGGGGGCAGGTGCGGATGCTGCGACGCGGGTTGGACGTGGTGTTGGTTTGGGAGTTGGCGTAGGTGTTGGCGCAGGCTTTGGTGCAATGGCCGCAGCAGGAGCCACGATTTTTTTTGCGACCACTTTGCGCACCGGACGTCGTTTTGTGATGGTGTCGACGGACTTGGCCATGGCGCTAGGGTTTCATGATGACGACTTGCATGTCGTCCTGCGGCAAGTCTTTTTTGGCGAGCTTGAGTTTGTCGACCGGCTCGGTTTCTTCCACCCCGAGTTCTTTGGCGAATTTGGTGAGTGGGTCGAGGTCAACGGTGAGGCCGGGGATTTTGTAGTGCATTGGGATGACGATCCGCGGCTCGATTTTACTGATCAACTCGCTGGCGGCTTCGGCGTCGAGCGTGTGTTTGCCGCCGACCGGAATCATGAGCACGTCCACGCCTTCGAGTTTTTCCAGCTGGCCGTTGTCGAGCATGTTGCCGATGTCGCCGAGGTGGGCCACCGAAATGCCTTCAGCTTGGAGGAGATACATGGTGTTGGCCCCGCGTTCTTCGCCGCCCTTGTTGTCGTGCCACGACGGAATGCCATAGATCATAACGCCCTTCACCTCAAATTCTCCCGGGCCGTCAATCACGAACGGGTCGCCGCTCACGGCCGCTTTGTTGGCGTGCGCTTTGTGGTTGTGCGTGAGCAGCAAGCAATCCGCAGTGAAGTGCGGTGAACGGAGGCCGATGGAATTGTCGTAGGGGTCGATGGCGAGCTGCGCGTCCTCGGTTTGGATGCGGAAGCAGGAGTAGCCGAGCCAGGTGATTGTCATAAAAAAATAGTCGGTAAGGACACGGTGATCGTACCAGAAAAAAAGGGTGCTGGCAAGGGCAGTCCTTGACAAAATAGGGGAAATGCGCTAGGGTGGCTGGTCTTTGGTTGGCGGCTTTTTTGCCCCGGAGACACCACGTTCGCACGTTCCATTTCTATCACCGTCACGAAGGGAGTACCGCCATGGACTATCCGGTTCCGAACTTCCATCTGCCGATCGTCACCCCCAAGGGATTCGAGGGTCCGACTCTCGAGACGCAGTCCCTGACCATCAATCAGGCCTGCGACGCGATCTCGGCGGATATGACCGTGACGTTCGGTTGCAGCTTCATCGGCTGCACCCACACCGGGACGCCGGCCACGATGAAGAACCTCGATCGCAACCGCGTGTATGAGGGTGCCGTCGCACCCGTCTGCCCGAATCACGCGGAGGAGCTGTATCGGTCCTTCGGGATCAGCAGCTTCCAGATGGCTACCACCATCCGGAACGCGGTCGAGCCGTATCAGGCCAAGCAGCGGCTCGCCACCATGGCCAGATTCCTGCTCCCGGGTTCCGCCCGTTCCGCCACCAACGGCGCGACGCCCCGCCTCCACCTGGCCACCGCCAGTCGGTAGCGGCCCCGACCAGCCCACACTCTTTCGCCTCCTCCGTCTACGGACGGTCGAGGCCCCACCAGACGCGCAAGCTCACCCCTTGCGCGTCGTTCTATTTGACGTGATTTTGCCGTGGTGGAACACTTTGCATACGCGTGCCCAAGGTCCCCAACAAAAGGAGGTTCACCTGTGAACACGCAACCGAGTATCACGCTCATTACAAGGCTTGCCCAGAATAAGTCAGGCATTCTTCGCTCCCAAGTAAGTGTGGAGTTTGTGGAAGAATTACTGACGACCTGCGAAGGGTATGCTGAACGCGGGTTCAGATGTTCTGCCCCAGGGTGTCCAATTCGATCGCGCGACGCATTTTCCATGTTCGCGATTGATCCGTGGGTCATGGCTGACAAAGTGGTTGTCGTTTTATGTAAGGCGCACGCGAACCAAGCCGTGACAGGAGACAGAGAACTCGTTTTCGCTCCGCTCGCGTACGCACTCGCCCGCGTCCACCAGTGGATTACCGGGAACAAGGAGCCGCTCATTGATGTTCCTTCAACGTCGTTTCATGGGCTGTCGAAACCCAGGCATGAATTTGATGCCGGAGGAAAAATCGGCGTGGCTGACATGGTAGCCCCTGAGGTTTTTTCAAAGCGGAAAGACCGGCCGCTTGGTGAAAGGGATCCGTAATACGATGCATCGTAAGGTTCACCAGACCTTACGTTTTTTTACAAGGGCAAACCGCCCTCGTCAGCAGCCGGCGGGAGTTTTACGTCGTCCGATTCGTCAGTGTCGTCCGGTTTGGCCGTGGGTTTTTCCAGTTGTGTTGGGGCAAGTGGCGTGTCGCTGTCGCTTGCGAGCGGGGATTCACTTGCCTGCGCGGCGAGCTGCGACGGCAATGCTGACAATTCCACCGGCGTGTGTGTTGGTTTGGCGGCAGAAGTGTCCGTGCCCGCAGCGGCGGGGTTTGCGTCTGGTTGCGTTGGCTGATCAGAAACAGAAGCAGTGTGCTCCTGGTTTTTCACTGATGTTCGTGCCTCGCGCGTGTCTTTACCGACTGACGTTTTTTCCGCGGACGTTGAACGCAAGTTGGCGCGGGCCTGAACGTATAATTCCTGTTGGCGGCGGTCGGCCTTGGCGCGCAACATCATTTTTTCGTGGTGCGCTTTTTTGTCAGCGTCGCTTGGACCCTCACGCCGTGCCGCTTCTTTCATGAGCTGCTCGGCGGTTTTGTGACCGAGCCCCACGCTGCGGCGGATTTCTTCGGCGTGCGGCGCCTTTGGAATGGCCATGAGCGCTTTGAAAATTTTTCGTCCTTGGTCGAGTGAGCGTACAGTTTCCTTTTGGCCTTTCTCTAATCCATAGAGGACACTTTTCACGCCAATCACGCCGTGTTCGCGAAAAATCTTCGCAGTCTCGGGGTGCCTGAGGAGACTCCTGTACTGCGATTCATTCAGCCCATGCGTTCCCTTCACAAAGGCTTCCCGGCCAATATCGTGAATTGTTGAGAGTTTCGGAGCTGGTTTTGCCATACCTATAGTATAGAGCATATTCATGCCGGACATCGGAAATGTCCTTGGGGGACCTGCCTACCGGCAGGCAGGCGGAGTCGTCTGGTGAAGTGTTGAACAAACGTGGTGCTCTGACGCTCCTCACTCTCGCCCGTCTACACGACGGGCTCCGAGACGCCCCCTCAGATAACTTCTGGAGGAACATACACCTACCCCGCTCTTGCAAAATTTTCGCGATTCCCCTATACTCCGAACGCTAACAAAAGGCCGTTTTTCCGTCTTGGCCCCCGGCCACCAAGGCACTTCCCGCTCGGGAGGTTAATGAAAAAACCATGACGAATACCACTACCAAACCAAGTGCCATGCAAGAGCTGCTCGATCAGGAAGCAGCCAGCTTTAGTATCCCGCAAGTCGGTGACCTTGTTACCGGAACAGTAATTTCCGTTGCCAAAGGCGAGGTCCACCTCGACGTTGACGGCGTGACAACCGGTGTTGTCCGCGGCCGCGAATTGTTCGACGAATCCGGAATGTACTCCGATCTCAAAATCGGCGACAAAGCCGAAGCCACCGTCCTTGAACTTGAAAATGAAATGGGCGAGATGGAGCTCTCGTTCCGCACAGCCGGCCACCGACGCGCCTGGGACGAACTCACCAAACTCATGCGCGATGGCTTAGTCATCGACGTACCCGTGCTCGACGCCAACCGCGGCGGCTTGCTCATCAAAGTCAGTCGCATCGACGGCTTCCTGCCTGTCTCGCAACTCACGCCCGAACACTACCCGCGCGTGGAAGGCGGCGACAAGAACCGTATCCTCGAACACCTCGGCAAATTCGTGGGCCAAAAGTTCCGCGTCAAAGTCATTGACGTGAACGAGACCGACGAAAAACTCATCGTCTCGGAAAAAGCAGCCTGGGAAGAAGAGCAGCGCGACCTCATCCGCACCTACCACAACGATGATGTCATCACCGGCCGCGTCACCGGCGTGGTCGACTTCGGCTGCTTCGTGGAATTCGGCCCCGGCTTGGAAGGCCTGGTCCACATTTCCGAAATGGCCTGGCAGCGCGTGGAAAACCCCCGCACCATCGTCAAAGTTGGCGACGAAGTGCGCGCGCAGATCATTGGCATCGAAGGCATGAAAATTTCCCTGTCCTTCAAACGCCTGACCGACGACCCGTGGAAAAAGGCAGCCGAAAAATACACCGTCGGCGAAACCGTGAAGGGTAAAATTGTGAAACTCAATCCGTTCGGCGCGTTCGTAGAACTCGACCCCGAGATCCAAGGCCTCGCGCACATCTCCGAACTTTCCGCCAAGCAAATCGCCCACCCGCGCGAAGTGGTCAAAGAAGGCGAGACGTATGACTTCAAAGTCTTGACGCTCGAACCAAAAGACCACCGCCTCGGCCTCTCGCGTAAAGCGCTGGAAGAACCAGTAGCCGAAGACGCCGCGCCGACCGATGCTCCGGCCACCGAGGCCCCAGTTGACGCCCCCAGCGACGACGTCATGCCGACCGCCGCCTCAGCCGATGAGCCAGAACCAGCCGTGCCCGCCACGTCGGACATCCCTGAAGTTCCGCCCACCGACCGACAAGCGGCCTAAGCCTCGAACCAGCGAACAGCCCCCACAACGGGGGCTGTTTTTGGCTCTCGGGGGCGCCCCCGTTGACCCGTTCGCCATGGTTGGCTATACTCCGCGTGCTCCTATGCGTAACACCATTCGAACATTCATCATTTTCTTCGCCGTATTCCTGGTCATTGCCTGGTTCCTTTCGACGTTGTCGGCGCCGGCCAATAAGCCCAAAACCGTAGCGCTCACCGATCTTGTCCAGCAGATGCAAAAGGGCGAGATTCAATCCATCACCATCGACGCCAACCACGTACTCGCGACGGCCAACGACAACACCAAGCTGGTCGCCACCAAAGAGCGCGTAGAATCATTCTCCGAGCTGGCCAAAAACTTGGGCGTCACGCCGGAGCAGTTCGCCAAGGTGAAGTTCACGGTGAAGGACGATACCACGAGTCAATTCTGGCTGAACACCATTTTGCCGTTCCTCTTGCCGTTCTTGTTGATCGGCGGGTTCATTTGGCTGACGTTGCGGCAGGTGCAGGGGCAGAACAATCGCGCCATGTCGTTCGGGCAGTCGCAAGCGCGCGAAGTTGCACCCAAGGACGCCAAGAGCGCTGTCACCTTTAAGGATGTGGCCGGTTCCAAAGAAGCCAAAGAGGAGCTGGTTGAGGTGGTGGAATTTTTGAAGACGCCGGAGAAGTTCACGGCCCTGGGTGCGCGTGTACCAAAGGGTGTGTTGCTCATCGGCGCGCCCGGTACAGGCAAAACATTACTCGCCAAGGCTGTAGCCGGTGAAGCGAACGTGCCATTTTTCAATATTTCCGGGTCTGAATTTGTAGAAATGTTTGTGGGTGTCGGTGCCTCACGCGTGCGCGATTTATTCCGCCGCGCCAAGAAGAGCGCTCCGGCTATCGTTTTCATCGACGAAATTGACGCCGTCGGCCGTCAGCGTGGCGCCGGACTTGGCGGCAGCCACGACGAACGCGAACAAACACTCAACCAAATCCTCGTGGAAATGGACGGGTTCGACACAGACACCAACGTTATTATTATCGCCGCCACCAACCGCCCCGACATTCTCGACCCCGCACTGCTGCGCCCCGGCCGTTTTGACCGTCGCGTGACCGTTGACCAGCCGGACATCAACGACCGCGAAGAAATTCTCCAAGTGCACTCGCGCAAAAAACCCCTCGGGCCAGACGTATCACTCCGCAAAATCGCCGAACGCACGCCAGGATTTTCCGGCGCTGACCTCGCCAACCTGTTGAACGAGGCCGCCATCCTGACTGCCCGCCGCAATAAAAAGTTGGTCGGTATGGACGAAGCGCTCGAAGCCATCGACAAAGTCATGCTCGGACCTGAACGCAAGAGCCGCGTGATTTCCGACCAAGAGAAAAAAATCACGGCCTACCACGAAGCCGGCCACGCGTTGGTCGCGCACCTGCAGCCCGAAGCTGACCCCGTGCGCAAAGTCTCCATCATCTCGCGCGGCATGGCAGCGGGCTACACCTTGAAATTGCCGATCGAAGACAAACACTTCCACACCAAGTCGGAATTTGTCGCTGACCTGGCCGTCATGCTGGCTGGCCACGCCGCAGAAAAAGCCGTCTTCAACGAAATCACCACTGGCGCCTCGAACGACCTCAAGCAAGCCACCAAGCTCGCCCGCCGCCTGGTCACGGAATTCGGCATGAGCGACGTGCTCGGCCCGCGCACCTTTGGCGAACGCGAAGAAATGATTTTCCTGGGCCGCGAAATCCACGACCAGCGCGACTACTCGGAGAAGGTGGCGCAACAAATTGACGCCGAGGTCTCCAAGTTCATTGACAAGGCGTACGAACATGCGCAGGCGTTGATCGACAAGTCCCGCGACAAGCTGGAGAAGATCGTCGCCGTCCTCATGGAAAAAGAAACGCTAGAACAAGAAGAGTTCGAAGCGATTCTGGCGTAGTCTCACGGCGGCGCACTTGCCACCACCGGGCTTTTTTGGTATACTGAGGTGGCTATGTCGCTCTACCGAGAAACGCTCGGCACATCCTGGTCCATTACCCGCCGCTATCCGTGGCTGTGGTTTTTTGGATTGTTTGCCGCGCTGGCCAATAATGCCGGCGAATACGACATTGTCAGCAAGAATTCCGATTTCTTGATGCGCCTGCAGACCAACCTCATTGCCTGGCGCGACTACGTGAATTCCGGCGCGATCAGCCGCTTCTTCACCAACCTCGGCACGTTCTTGAGCAATGACTTCTTGAATTTCCTGTTGATCGTCGTGGCGCTGCTGCTCATGGCCGCCGCGATCATCTGGATCATTGTGGTCAGCCAGAACGCGTTGATTGCTTCGGCTGCCGCAGCTGGCCAGAAAAAGGATCAGGTCACGTTCTTGGATGGGTTCTGGGTGTCGTCGTCGCTGTTCCAGCCGGTGTTTCTGGTGAACGTGTTGGCGTATGTCGTTGTTTACGTGCCGCTCATCGTGCTCGGTGCGATTCCTGTTTGGTTGTTCCTGCACTCCGGCTCAACCACGGCGTTGTTCTTTGCCGCCGTGATTGCGTTTGTGTTCTTGATTCCCATCAACATCATCGTGTCGTTTTTGACCAAGTTCACCACGGCGTACATTATTGTGAGGAATTACAAACTCAAGCAGGCGATTCGGGCAGCGCTGGCGTTGTTCGCCAGGAACTGGTTGGTGTCGCTTGAGATTGCGTTTCTCATTTTCCTCATCAACACAGCGGTGACGTTGGTGGTCGGGAGCGTGCTTGTGGTGCTCGGGTTGCCGCTTTCCGGGCTGCTCGGGCTCATTGTCTTCCAGATTTTCATGGCGTTTATCGCGGCGGTGTTAGCGGCGTTCCAGTACTCAACGTGGACGATTCTTTTCCTCCGGCTTGAAGAGGGCAAGGTGACGTCGAAGTTAGTGCGCTGGTTTTCGCCGACCGCCCCAAATCTTGTGCAGCGCAGCAAGACGATACGCACGTAGATAAGCTCTTGTTTTTCGTTCGTGAAAGCAAGGGCCGCCCACCGCGGCTCGTTTCATATCAATTTATCCGCGGGCGCCTAGCTCAATGGTAGAGCAGTCGTCTTATACACGACCGGTTCCTGGTTCGAGTCCAGGGGCGCCCACCACGAAACTCTTATGAAAAAGAAAATTTCCAACGCGCTGTTTGCCGCTATCGCCATTCCTAATTTTGGAGACGAAATTGGACTGGGCACGGCGGATTTGAAAACCGTGGTCGTGCACGTGATTCAACTCGTGCTTGGCCTGGCGCCGCTTGCGGCAGTGGTCATGATCATCATCGGCGGATTCATGTGGATGACGTCCGTGGGCGACGAAGAAAAACTCATGCGGGCGAAACGCGTGATCTCCAGCGCCGTAGTCGGTCTGGTGATTATCATCATCGCCTGGGCGGTGGTGAGCTTTGTGGCGCGGACGGCGTTGAACGTGACGAGCTAGCTGACAGCGCGTTTGAATCCTGCTACCGTATAGGCATGCCAAACAAGCGCGACCTCGATTTGCTCTACGAAATCGGTTCTCTCCGCCACATGCAACGCACTTGGCGCAGTCTGTTGGGCGTGAATGTTGCGAATGATCTCGATCACACCATGCGCGTCATGTGGATCGCCTTGATTCTGGCTCGCCGCGCCGGGAAGGGCGACGAAAGTATGATTATCAAAATGGCGATGGTACATGACATTGGTGAAACGCGCACTGGCGACCACAACTATATTTCAAAGGTCTACATTGATGCACATGAAGACAAGGCAGTGAACGACATGCTGGCTGGCACGGTGATGGCTGATTTTCAAAAAATATATGAGACGTACAAAAAGCGCGACTATATTGAAGCGAAGTTCGTGAAAGATGCTGACAACTTAGATGTGGACATTGAGTTGCAAGAACTCAAAATGCAGGGCCACCAACTCGCCAGCAAATGGGTGAGCACGCGGCGCCATATTCGCGACGAAAAACTCTACACCGAAGGAGCCAAGCAAATGTGGGATGAGCTGCAACACTCAGACCCAGCCGCCTGGCACGAGGAAAGCAACAAATACAAAAAAGACCCGAACGCTGGACGGTAGGTATTAAAAGTTTGGAACGCGGATCACCACACCATGCGTTGATTTTTCTTGTTCGCGGTTTATGGTTTCTTTAAATTCTGCGTCAACGTCGCTGAGGTGGCGAAGTGTCTTTCCATCTTCAAACAGTGGGTCGATCCAGCGAAATTTTTTTCTGACTGTCACTTCGCTCTGAGAAAATGACGCTGGCTCTGCAAGCATTTTTGGCAGTTCATGAAGTTGGTGTCGAATTTCTACGTCTGATGACGTTTCAATCTTGGCAAAGATCTCTTCGTCACTGCCGTTGGTAAAATCTTTGAGGTGCAAAACACCTCTGTCGAGAGCGAGGCGAAAAATTTTTGCCAAGAGGTAGTAACGAATGAGTGTTTTTTCGTGCGCCCAATGCTTGAATTGCAGTGTGAGGAAATCTTTTCCAAGTCGTGCAGCGATCTCCCGCGTTGCGCAGATCATGCGACCATCTTTTACAACAAGGTTTTCGAGAAAAAGGGGAACGAACAATAGATCTGCCCAAATGGCAAATTCTCGTACGGAGTAGTCAACACGGTCCGCACAGAGTTCTGGGGCAGGGCGTTCTAAGAGACCGAAACGTTCGTAGTCAGTGATTCGTTCTGGACTTAGGCCGTGGCGTTGAAGAATGATAGGAAGTTCTGATTGAACAATGAATCGTTCATGATTTTCATCCTGGAATGCTTCACGTTCTGGGGCATCGCCAATGATCCAATCAATGAGGTGGGAAAACGCGGTGTGTGACACATCGTGTAAAAGTCCGGCAACCTGTTCTTCCAAACTGGCGCCCACTCGTCGAAGAAGAAGCATGACGCCAACGCAGTGTTCAAAACGATCATAACTTGGGACGACGCTGAATCGTTTGCTCAACCCGAATTGGTCGATAGTTTTTAGTCGTTGGAATGACGGTGCAGCAATCAATTCCAAGAGTACCGGCTCGGTAATCTCTACACTTCCGTATACTCGGTCGTCGATGGTCATTTCCGTGTTAGGTAGCGAATATATTCTGCATAGGCGGGGTACTGGCGGATGAGTCCGTCACGCTGTCCGAGCTCAAAATCATCCCGATGGAATCCGGGCGACATGGTTGTACCCATGAGCGCGAATGTACCGCCCGGTTTTAGCCGAGAGCCCTGCCAGACATTTCCCAACACGCTCCCAAGAGGTCGCTGACCATTTTTTAGGTCAGTGCCGCAGGTAAAGATTGCGCCGCTACCATCGGGGAAGAGTTGAATTTGCTCGACTGGATCGCCGAGGTAGAAGTGAAAAATTTCATCACCTCGGACTCTGTGCATCGCGGAAAACGTCTTTGGAGTGAAGAGGTAGTAAATTGCAGTCGCGAGTGGCCGCGTGCCGGAATATCTTGCTGGTAAAATATTGGCTGACAGTGAGGCAGTTGAGCGGTAGACTTCGTTGAAAAAACCGCCCTCGGGTTCAAGAGGCGTAAGGTGAAGCAGCCGGATGATATCTTCAGCCGTCATATGCGAGCGAACGTACGTTGCAGCGGCTCCCAGTAGTATTCGCGCCAGCCGTCGGCGATGGATTTAGCGTTGGCGGTGGGGACGCCAGCGTGGGTGAAGGTGAGCTTGGTACCGCCCTTTACTGCGGCCAACTCGAACGTCACGCGCGAGAAATAATTGTCGGGCCAGCCGGGTTCTTCAGCCCGCCATTCTTGGACGATGCGCTTGTCTTTGACGAGCTCAACGTTTGTGCCGTGTGCATAGCCGTCGAAAACCGAAAACGCGCCACCAACCCTGCGACTGATTGTGGCTTTGGCACCCGTGACTGACGAGTGTTTTTTGCTATCCATCAACGCCTCGTATACTGCGTGGGGCGGAGCTTTGAACACTACGGTTTGGAGGATGTTACGAAAAGAATTGTGTTTGGGCATTTCTGTCTATCAGTTCATGCGCTTTTCGCATTTCTTCAGGAGTGTAGAGATATGTGATGGTGAATTTTCCAGCCGTAGTTTTCTTGACGTAGTCGTGGGTGATTTCAAGAATATGGACGAGGCCCCAGTAGATCCACTTTCCGCCCCTATTTTCTACGAGAAAATTTCTGATTGGTGGAGCTTGGTACACCCTGATTTCCAGCTTGTTGTGGAATTCAAAAACCTTACCGGAAAAGTCTCCGGCGTTATATGGAGTCTTGAGGTGGTGCTCAAGATCAAGTTCACCGGGGAATCCCTGCGCTGCCGTCAGTTGCAGGGTGTCGTTGTTGATTGTTCTGCTGCCCATACCACAAAGCATACTCCATGCGGAGCTGCAGCTGCAACGGAATACTCTTTGGGCGCGGGAGGACTCGAACCTCCGACCTCTTGCGTGTCATGCAAGCACTCTAACCACCTGAGCTACGCGCCCGCGTTGCTGCAGAGCAGGGTGATGATAAGGGAATCTTGCCGCCCTGACAAGTCCCGCCAGAACCGCTAGAATACTCCCATATGGCATTTCCCAGAATCGCTGTGCGACGCGCCTTGCAAGAAGAAATTCGCGAAGTGGTTTTTGGGCTGGAAGATTCCCTTGTTTCGACGCTTGGCGCGATCACAGGTATTGCCGCCGGGACTGACAATCGGCTCCTAGTGATTCTCTCGGGGTTTGTGATTATTGCCGTTGAGTCAGTTTCCATGGCGGCCGGTACATTCCTTTCTTCAAAATCACACCGTGATGCGCAGGCGGCAATCATGAAGAACGAAACAGAGGCGATCGCGCGTGATCCGCAAGGCAAGTTGGAAGAATTGAAGGCGGTGTATCGTCAGCGTGGTTTTTCCGACGCTGAGATGCAGCCGCTGCTGACAAAGGCACAAACACAACAGACGTTCTGGGTTGAAGAAATCAGTGTCCACAAATTCGGCATCATGCCGTCGGGTCAAGAAAATCCCGGCCGCAACGCGTGGTACATGGGTGTGAGCTATCTGTTGGCCGGCATCATCCCGATTGCGCCATATTTTTTTTCCGGGTTATCCCTGCCATATGAAGTTGCCTTGTCCATCGGCCTCACCATGATGACGCTCTTCGGCGTTGGTGTGGCAAAGGGGAGTCTCACCAAAACGCGGAAGCTGCGCAGTGCCTTGGAAATGATGGTCATCTCCATGTCAGCCGCATTGATTGGATTCTTGGTCGGGAAAATAATTTCGGAGCTGACGGGAGTTGAGGTGCGAGGCTAAGATGGATACGTTTGCGCACGGTTTATGGACCTACGCCATCACGCGCACGCCCAAAAAGCGGATCGCGTGGTTTTGGCCTGTGTTTTTTTCTGTTTCCCCTGACCTTTTTTGGTTCATCCCGGTTGGGATCATGATCGTGGCCTCGCGCACAGGGCTCTCAACGTACGCTGGTGACGGGTTGTTCATTGGACTTTACAATATCTCACACAGTCTCGTTGTTTGGGCACTTGCAACCCTGACGCTGTCGGCAATCCTGCGCCGTTGGTTCTGGCCGACGTGGGGGTGGGCACTGCACATCATCATCGACATCGTGGGCCACCAGTACACGCTCACTCCGTTCCTCTGGCCGTTGTCGTCAATGAAAGTGCATGCCGCTTGGGACTGGTTGAACGTGCCGTGGCTGATTGGCAATTATGTTGCACTCGCCGCTGTTTTTTTGATTTTGCGGCGACGTCGAAGATTAACGCACTTGCCATGAAAAAGAAAAAATATTCTTGGGCGTATCCGAAAATTTTCGACGCGCCATTCACTACCGCGGCGTTGGCTACGTTTGCGCTGTTTGTGATTGATTTGTTTACGTTCGTTCTGCGGCGCCACAACATCTACGCCATTTCCATTGTGCCGGCGGTCGGCGTGTTGCTCGGCATGCTGGCTGTGGTGCGTGAAGAAAAGCCGCGCTGGGCTTGGGTGGCGTTTGGTGTCAACGCACTGTACCTCGTGGTGGTGGCCCTGGGGATTGCCTTCGAGCGGTTGGCGTTGTCGTGATACACTAGCGTTGATGCCTATTACTGATGTCCAACATTTGACCGCACGGCTCAAACAGGAGCCGATTTTCCCTGTTTTGCTGGCGCTGCGCAAGAAGTTCCCGGCTGCCAAGGCGTACTTGGTTGGCGGCGCGGTTCGTGATTTGCTGCTTGATCGGCCGACCACTGACTTTGATTTTGTCGTGCGCAAGGTCAAGCCCGACGCGCTCAAGAAGTTTTTGGCGTCGCAGGGTTCTGTCTCGCTCGTCGGGAAGACGTTTGGCGTGTATAAATTTTTGCCTAAAGGCGCGAAGGAATTTTTGCCCTACGACATTGCCTTACCCCGCACAGAACACTCCATGAATTTCACCGGCGGAAGGCGCGACTTTAGCGTGCAGTCAGACCCCGACCTGCCAATGGAAGACGACGTGCAGCGCCGCGATTTCACCATCAACGCCATGGCCATTGATGTGTTCGCCGGTACGTTGATTGATCCCACCGGCGGCATTAGTGATTTGGCGGAAGAACGCATTCGCGCGGTGGGCGACATTGGCCTGCGTTTTTTGGAAGACTACACGCGCGTGCTCCGCGCCATTCGTTTTGCCTGCGAGTTGGGGTTTGAAATTGAGCCGGCCACGTGGCGCGAACTCAAAACTGCCATGCCGGAGCTTGCCGGCCCCACCGTGCCGCGTGAATTAGTGGCCAAGGAGTTTGTGAAAGCGTTTGCCGCCAACCCAACGAAGGCCTTTGATTTCTATGATATGTCCGGCGGGTTTCGTGCGCTCATGCCGGAAGTGCTCATGATGCGCGGCACCACGCAGCCGCCGGAGATCCACACAGAAGGCGATGTGTTTGAACACACGCGGCTTGCCTTGGAGTCATTTGATGCGCCGCAGTTTGCGCGCGCGTTTCCGGGTGAGCGGCCGTCCGTGCAGGCCATTATTGCCACGCTGCTGCACGACGTGGGTAAGCCCCCGACCACGAAAAATCCAGACCGCCACGCCGATGAGGGCGCTAACATTGCCAAGAGCATTGCCGAGCGGTTAAAGTTGTCGAGCTACATGGGCGCTGTTGATGCCAACCAACTCCACTGGCTGGTGAAGCATCACCTGGTGTTGTCGCATGGCGCCGCCAAAGACATGCGGCCTTCCACAATTGAGTATTACTTTTTCAATGACCCTGATCTTGGCCGCGATCTGCGTATGCTGATTTGGGTTGATGGTGCGGCTACATTGCGTCCGGGTCGTGACCGTTTCGCAATGGAAAGTTATGACGCCCTAGTTGAACGCGTGAAAAAGATGGGCGCCAAGGGGAATCAGTTGCCGAAGCCGCTCATCAGTGGCGGTGAAATGATGAAGGCGTTGAAGCTCAAGCCAGGCCCGCAGGTCGGCAAGCTGCTCATGGATGTCCGTGAGGCGCAACTTTCTGGCAGCGTGAAAACCAAGGCGCAGGCATTGACGCTTGCCAGGAAGCAGGCAAAAACATGAGTCAAGAATTTACTATCAACGAGGAGGCAAAGGGCGAACGGCTCGACCGATTTTTAGCATCGCAGCTCGGGCAGTCGCGCACACTTGTACAGAAAATGATCGCCAGCGGCAAAGTCTTGGTGTCAGGTCAGGTTCGTCCTGCGCACGTGGCGCTGAAGGTTGGTGACGTGATTACCGTCGAAGACGTTGCCCCAATGCCGGCGTCACAAGTGAAGTCCCCAACACCGATCGTCATGAGCGAGACTGAGGATTTTGTGGTCATTGAAAAACCCACCGGTCTGCTCGCCCACCCCGCGCCCGGCACAAACGAACCCACGCTCATTGATTGGTTGCTCGATCACGCGCCGGAGATTCGCGCACTCGGCGATCCGCAGCGGCCGGGGTTGGTGCAGCGCCTCGACCGGCTTGCGTCCGGGCTCATGGTCATTCCCAAAACGCTGACCATGTTTGAATATTTAAAGACGCAGTTTCAGGAGCACAAAGTCACCAAAGAATACTTGGCGCTGGTTGATGATTACGTGGCCAAGCCCGAAGGCATCATTAATTTTCCCCTCGCGCACTCAGATCGTGGTCATGGCAAAATGGCGGCGCGGCCCAAAGGCGAAGAAGGCCGGCCAGCCGTGACCCACTTTGCTGTGGAGCAGCGCGGCCAGCAGGCGACGTTGTTGCGCGTGCGCACGTTCACCGGTCGCACGCACCAAGTTCGCGCCCACCTCGCGGCTATGGGCCACCCGATTCTCGGCGACCCGCTGTACCGCTCCAAGGGTCTGAAAATCACCCGGCCAATTCCGCGGCTGTGTCTGCACGCCACTCGGTTGGTGTTTGCAGACTTGGCTGGCAAGAAGCATGAGTTTACCAGTCCGCTACCGGCTGATTTTAACGCCCTCGCCCAGGAGTTTACGGACCACGCTTAACGCGGGGTGCCCCGCATAATTTTCAAGACCTTCCTAGCACCTCATGGGGTGTTTTGTAGTTGAGTCCCATGTGCAGTCGCTGCTGGTTATAGTAGGTCAGATAGTCACCCACGGCATGGTTGAGTCTCGGGATATCATC